>Ga0228535_1001000_pt1 | contig 56608 bp, 54 predicted proteins | sample SJ1metagenome_FD_168457 | JGI IMG/M metagenome (GOLD analysis project Ga0228535, IMG submission 168457) | Enriched culture of PCE-dechlorinating microbial communities from Ithaca, New York, USA - SJ1 | ecosystem: Engineered > Modeled > Simulated communities (microbial... > Unclassified | place... | reverse complement strand
TCCGGGGCGACGTTTTTCTGCTTCGAGTGGCAGAAGCTCCAAATTTCGTCGCACTGAACGCGCTTTGCCTTGAGGTTGCGAACGGTTGCGTCCTGATAGGCGGCACAGGCCGAGCCTGCATCAATCAGAAGCTTGGTGACGGTGTTGATCGAAACGTCTGCAATGCGAGAGGTGGCGCGCATGGAGTTGCCCTCCACCAGCAGGTGAAGAATCTGAGCGCGCTTTTCAATCGGAAGGACGTTCATTGCAACCCTCAGGCATATAGTTCAGTATGAATTCTAACGCAAGATAGATTTGTGTCAAGCATATAATTCAGTTTGCGAATTTGTGCAAACTGCCTATAATCGCAAACATGAATGCAAACTTAGAAGACTGCAGAACCCCAGGGCAGCTGATTGAGGCGCTGTTGGCAGAGCGCGGATGGACTAACCGCGTGCTCGCAATTGTCCTCGACGCCGAGGAGACGGGTGTTAGCAAGCTTATTGCTGACAAGAAAGCGGTCACTCCAGAGATTGCCATTTCTCTTGAAGAAGTTTTCGGCATCGAAGCGGACAAGTTCTTAGCTCTTCAACGAAACTACGACCTTGCAAAGGCTCGGCTTGTGGCGAGGCCAAATCCGAAGCGGGCGACTCGTGCGCATCTATTTGGCGGACTCCCTGTTGCGGAGATGATTAAACGACGCTGGTTAGATGCGGAAGATATTCGTGACATGCCAAATGTCGAGAAGTCTCTTGCAAAATTCTTCGGCGTCGATACGGTTGATCAAATTGAGATCATGCCGCACGCTGCCAAAAAGACGGTTGTTTCAGGCGATGTCACGCCAGCACAGCTTGCATGGTTGTATCGAGTGCGGCAGATAGCTAGTGAAATGGTCGTTGGAAAATTCTCGAAAGCCTCTGCGTTGCGCGCAGTCGAATTGTTGCGACCTCTCACGGCTGCTGCCGAAGAGGCGAGGAAAGTTCCGAGGATTCTTGCCGAATGCGGAATTCGCTACGTCATTGTTGAGTCGTTGCCATCAGCAAAAATTGATGGTGTTTGTTTTTGGCTAAGTGAAGCGTCGCCAGTTATCGGCATGTCGCTACGATTCGATCGCATAGACAATTTCTGGTTTGTTCTACGGCACGAACTTGAGCATGTCATACAGGAACACGGCAAATCAATGATCACCATTGATGCCGAACTTGAAGGGGCTCGCGCAGGAACCGGCGACGACGTTGCCGAGGAAGAACAGATAGCAAACCGAGAAGCTGCAGAATTTTGCGTTCCCAAGAAGACCATGGATAGCTTCATCGCCAGGAAAGCACCGGCTTTCGCGGAACGAGACATATTGGGCCTAGCTGCCACACTGAAAGTACATCCAGGGCTAGTTGCCGGCCAGTTGCGAAACCGAACAGGTCGCTACGACAGATTCACTAGCCACCTCGCAAAAATTCGATCAATTGTGACTCCAGGCGCAATGGTTGATGGATGGGGCGATGTTGCCCCGATTGGAATCTAAGGAGACCTTCATGGCAACAAAAGCCCAGCAGATGCAGAGCATCATCAGACGATACAAGGAAGAAACTGGTGAGGATTCGGTCGATATGCACAAAGTGGCTAAATATGCAGTTGAGATGGGGTGGCCACTCCCCAAACCGAAGACAGCTCTTGATCGGCTCGCGGAACAGTTCTCAAGCGCAGCGCGCGAAGAAATCCGACACGACGAAGTTACCGGCAAGCCATACAGAGCGAATCTTGCTGTAACGACATGGCAGAGCGGCCAGCAACTAACCTTGTGGCACGATATTGACGTTGCTCCTCGCCCCATCGCGCACAAAGCGCTTCAACAGCGGCGTGAGCAGATGGTTGGCGATGCTGTACAGCTGACTTTTGATGTTATGCACTGGAACCGGATCAATGCACACGAGGAACCTATCGTGATGCCGATGGATTTCACTGACGACGTTGAATGGCGCATCAATGTGCCTGACAACGACCAAGAAGCCGCCTAAGACGATTTTTTCCAGCGCGCAGCTGCAGCGACCTTGGCAATCTCTGACCGCTCTTCGGCGGTCAGTTTTTTTGCGCGTGCGGCACCGCCCTTGAGGCCGCCAAGCCGCCCTAATTCTTGGGCGGCTTTGTTTTTCTCGGGCTTCTGTTCGATAGGTACGGCCTCGCCGGTAGCTTCATCGACGATGCGTTTTGCCAGTTGGTTGAGGTCGAGCCGACCCGTGCTTGAGCGTTTAGGCATAGTACGCACAGCGTACCAAGTTGAGTGTCTGCGTCAATACTGGAGCATTTCAAACTGAGACACTACCGTCAATAGCGAAGCCTTGATCTTCTGCTCGAACTTTGGCCGCGCCAGGATATCCGCCAGCTCGGCCAGCATTGCCGCGCTGGTGAATAATTCGATTCGCTTCTCGCGCCTAGCCTGTAAAAGCGACTTCGGATTGCCCCCTACAACATGGCCGAAGCTACTACGTTGGTGTCCAAAACCAACCGCATCAACGGCTAGCCTGGGTGCGGCGGGCCTCACGCATGATGCGAATCTCGTCGGCAAGCTCTTCAGGCGACATCAGGGCGGGCTCGACTGCCTGCTCCATGCGTGACAACGCCGCAAAGAATTCGTCCTGACGTCTGGCCTGCAATTGCTCGCGCAGCAGTTTTTCCAGTGCGGCTTCAGACAACAGGTCGGCCTGCTTGGCTTCCTGGGCGAGTTGGTCTGGCAACGTGATTTGCACGGTGGTCATGTATATCTCCTTGAGCGGTGATGCGCTGCATCACACCCGATCAATGTGTGGGAGCAGCATAACGCCGGGGGGATATCGCAACAAGCGTAGTGATGCAGTGACAGTTGGAAGATGTGCAATATCACTTCTACGTGATCGAAAAAATCCGACGCGGGCTTGAGCGTGCGGAAACTGAAGGCGTGCTGTCCCAGAAGCAAGTCGAAGATCGTTTGGGGAAATAGCTGGCCAAATCGTAGTCTGGTCCCCCGAGGCACAGGAAGACGTAGACGACATCACGGCCTAAATCAGCGCCACCCATTACTGGAAGCTTCGGGATGGTGCGAAGCATGAGGTATCAGGGCTCTTCGCGCGCTTCCTCAGCCAGCAATCTGCGTGCCGTATCCCGTATCGTCGGTATCGCTGCCGGGCACTGCAACTCCGCATGAAACCGCCCGTCGCGGTAGAGGTAGATCGCGGGCAGGTGAAAGATGTCGAAACAGCGCGCCACGCCGGTGGCTTCGCTGACGTCGATTTCGTAGAAGACGCGGGCGACGTCGGCCAGTGCCTCGGGCAGCAGCCGTTTCCAGGCGCGGCAGGCGCCGCAATGGGGGGCGGTGAAAAGCACGACCGAAACGCCGGGCGAGGCGGCCAGCCGGGCGTGGAATTCGCCTTCGCCCAGACGCCCGAAAACGGGCAGGGCGGGGCTGGTAGAATCGCGCCTTTCCGCCTGCCGGTCGCCTGCCATGCTGTTCCTCGAACTCCTGGGTTTTCTGCTGCTCATCCTCGTGGCGGCGGAAATCTTTGTCAACGCGCTCGAGCATCTGGGCGAACGGCTGGGCATTTCGGAAGGCGTGACCGGGTCGCTGTTCGCGGCGGTGGGTACGGCGATGCCGGAGACGCTGGTGCCGCTGCTGGCGATCTTCGGCGGGGCGAGCAACGTCGAGACCAGCCACGAGATCGGCGTGGGGGCGATTCTCGGCGCGCCGCTGATGCTGTCGACCCTGTCGCTCTGCCTGATGGGGCTGGCGGCGCTGAAGCGTCGCGGTTTGCGCGGCGCGCTGACGCCGGAGCGCAGTGGGCTCAAGCGCGACCTGGATTTCTTCCTGATGGCCTTCGTGCTGGCCTTCGTCGCCATGTTCGTGCCGCACGGCGACGGTCTGATCCGCGCCGGCCTGGCCTTCGTCATGGTGCTGATCTATTTCGTCTACGTGATGCTGACCCTGCGCGCGTCGGCCGGGCTGGTGGAGAACGGTCACGGCACCGAGGCGGAATCGCCCATGCTGCTGACCCGGCTGGGCTTTCCGCGGAATTTCCTTTTCATCGTCGTGCAACTGGGCCTGGGCCTGGCCCTGCTGATCACGGGGGCCAAGGGCTTCATTCATGGCGTGGAGGAAGCCGCGCCCCTCATCGGCATTTCGGCGCTGCTGCTGTCGCTGATGATCATCCCCGTCGCCACCGAACTGCCGGAGAAGGTGAACTCCATCCTGTGGATTCGCAAGCGCAAGGACACGCTGGCCTTCGGCAACATCACCGGCGCGATGGTGTTTCAGGGCACGCTGTTGCCGGCCATCGGCATTTCGCTCACGCCTTGGGTCGCGCAGAAGGAAGTGCTGCTCGGCGTGGTCATTACGCTGGCGGCGGCCTTCTGGCTGCGCTGGATGGCGCTGAGCGGCGGGTTGAAGGTGTGGCACCTGTTCGTGAACGGCGCCTTGTACGTGACGTATCTGACGGCCGTGCTGGTCTGAGCCGTGCACCGTACCCATGAAAAACGGCGGGGCAAGCCCGCCGTTTTTCATGGCCTTGGACGTATCGCTCAAGTCAGCCGGCGGCGGGCCGCGAAACCGACCAGTCCCACCCCGGCCAGCAGCATGGCCCAGGTTTCGATTTCCGGAACGGCCGTCACCTGCCAGCCGATGTCCTGCATCGCGGCGAAGTCGAGATCGGTGAAGTGCTTGCGCTGACCGTTGGCGATCGTGGCGGTCATCGAAGCTTCCTCGAAACTGTCGCCGAACCATCCGCCGACGCCTTGAGCCCAGTGGCTCGCGTCGGGGTGAAGCGCGACCGTGCCCGCATTCGCGCCAACGAAGTTAGCGCCGTGGACGAGGTTGTCGAACGAATCGGCGGTGCCGAAGCCCAGCACGTGCGCAAGTTCGTGCACGGCGACCGAGTAGAAGTCGTATTCATGGGTGTCGAGACCGGCCGTGGTGAGGCCGAAGTGCCAGGCGGTCGCGCTGTTGAAGCTGACTGTGCCGCCCCAGGTGGCGAAATCGGTCGCGGTGGAGCCGTACACCGTGCCCTGACCCCGGTTTTCCACATTGCCGCAAAATGCGGCGAGACCGCTGCAACCGTAGCCACCCGGTCCGCCCAAGCCGAGTGCGTCGCCGCCGAAATAGGCGCCGCCGACATATACCCGGATCACGTCGGCCGCGACGCTCTGGTCGGCCAGCACGATGTCGTCGCCGAAGGGATCGGCGGGATTGAAAAATACCGTGTCGAAGCGGTTGCTGCCGGACGAACCGATCGCGGTGAGCGTGTCGGCGAAACGCGTCTCGAAGACGGCCGCCGCGGCGTTCAGCGCGTCGATCCGGATCGGATCGGAGAAAAAGCCGAGGGTGTCGTAGCTGAAGTCGAACTGGATGTCGATGTTCGCCAGGGCGGGCTGCGCAGTGGCCAGCAGCAGGCCGAAGGCCGGTAGGGTGTGTTTCATGGATGACTCCCGAGTCAAGGTTTTCGCTTGGCTCCGCGTATCGTCGTTTTCGGCGAGTCTACGGCAAAATCGGGCGCGACGGGTTACGACGCGCGCCGGAACGGCCCCTCCAACTCGTCCATGTAATGCGCGATCGCCTCGGTTTCGCGTTCCAGGAAGCGGTCGACCGCGTGGCGGAAATCGGCGTTTTCCAGCCAGTGCCAGGAATGCGTCGCGGTCGGCACCAGGCCGCGCGCGAGCTTGTGCTCGCCTTGCGCGCCGCCTTCGAAAACCTTCAGTCCTTTGGCGATGGCGTATTCGATGCCCTGCTGGTAGCAGGTCTCGAAGTGCAGGCCGGGCAGGTATTCCAGCGTGCCCCAGTGGCGGCCGTAGAGGCGTTCGTCGTCCTTGAGGCAGAACGAGCAGGCGACGGGTTCGCCGTCGCGGTCGGCGACGATGAGCAGCACGTTGTCCGGCATCGTTTCGCGCAGCGCGGCGAAGAAGGCCGGGTTCAGATGCGGGTCGCTGCGGTGGCGGGCATAGGTGTCGGCGTAGCAGCGCCAGAAGTGATCCCAGTCGGCGTCGGTGCCGTCGTGCCCTTCGATCCAGCGGAACGTGACGCCCAGCGCCGCCAGCTTCTTGCGTTCCTGGCGGATCTTCTTGCGCTTGTCGTGCGAGAGCGCGGCGAGGAAATCGTCGAACGTGGCGTAGCCCGCGTTGCGCCAGTGGAACTGGAAGCCGCTGCGGTGCAGCAGGGGCTGCGCGTTCAACGCGGCGTGGTCGGCTTCGGTGGGAAACAGAACGTGGAAGGACGAGCAGCCCAGGTCGCGCGTGAGCCGCATCGCGGCCCGGACCAGCGCGGTGCGGTCGGGGTCGTTCGCCGCCAGCAGGCGCGGGCCGGGCACGGGCGAGAAGGGTGCGCAGCAGACGAGCTTGGGGTAGTAATTCAATCCGTGCCGGCGGTAGGCGTCGGCCCAGGCCCAGTCGAACACGAATTCGCCCCAGGAGTGGTGCTTGACGTAGAGCGGCATCGCGGCCGCGAGCGCGCCGTCGCGGAACAGCGCGAGATGCACCGGCTCCCAGCCGATGTGCGCGCCGACGCAGCCGGTGGTTTCCAGCGCGGCGAGGAAGGCGTGGCGCACGACCGGGGATTCGCCGGCCAGCGCATCCCACGCGGCGGGGTCGAGGTCGGCGATGCGCGTGACGACGCGGACGACCGGTTCCGCGGCTTCCGCATCGGGGGGGTTTGCTTCAAAATGCACGTTTCCGCGAGCTTCCATCGATATCAACAATGAATCTGCACGAATACCAGGCCAAGCAGATCCTGCGCTCGGCCAACATTAACACGCCGCGCGGGCAGGTTGCCGACAGCGCCGACGCGGCCGTTGCGGCGGCGCGCGAACTCGGCGGCGACGCCTGGGTGGTGAAGGCGCAGATCCACGCCGGCGGTCGCGGCAAGGCCGGCGGCGTCAAGCTGGCGCGCTCGGCCGATGCGCTGCGCGACGCCGCGGCCGCGCTTCTGGGCAGCCCTCTGGTGACGATCCAGAACGCGCCCGACGGGCAGCCGGTGAACGCGGTGCTGGTCGAAGAAACCCTGAACATCGCGCGCGAGCTGTATCTCTCCTTCCTCGTCGACCGCGAGACCGAGCGCGTCGCCATCGTCGCCTCCGCCGCCGGCGGCATGGACATCGAGGAAGTCGCCCGCGCCACGCCGGACAAGGTGCTGAAGGAATGGTGCGATCCGCTGTTTGGCGTGCAGGCGTTCCAGTGCCGCGCGCTGGCCTTCGCGCTCGGCCTCGCGGGCGAGGCCTACAAGGATTTCTGCCGGCTGCTGCCCGCGCTGTATCGCGTGTTCGTGGCCAACGACCTGTCGCTGCTGGAGATCAATCCGCTCGTCGTCACGGCCGACAACCGCGTGCTGCCGCTCGACTGCAAGATGAGCGTGGACGACAATGCGCTCTACCGCCGCGAGGCGCTGGCCGCGCTGCAGGACATGCGTCAGATCGACGCCAAGGAAGCCGCCGCGCACGCGGCCAACGTGAACTATGTCGCGCTCGCCGGCAACATCGGCTGCATGGTCAACGGCGCGGGCCTGGCGATGGCGACGATGGACCTGATCCAGTTGAAGGGCGGCATGCCGGCCAACTTCCTCGACGTGGGCGGCGGCGCCACGCCGGAAACCGTGTCGCAGGGCTTCAAGATCATCCTGCTCGACGCCAACGTCAAAGCCGTGCTCATCAACATCTTCGGCGGCATCGTGCGCTGCGACGTCATTGCGCAGGGCATCGTCCAGGCGGTGAAGGAGGTCGGCGTGCAGGTGCCGGTCGTCGTGCGGCTCGAAGGCACGAACGCCGAGCAGGGGCGCGAACTGCTGGCGAAATCCGGGCTGGCGATCCTCGCCGCCGAGAGTCTGACGCAGGCCGCCGAACTGGCCGTGCGGGAAGCGAGCAAAGCATGAGCATCCTCATCGACAAGGACACCCGCGTCATCTGCCAGGGCTTCACCGGCAAGCAGGGGACGTTCCATTCCGAACAGGCGATCGCCTACGGCACGAAAATGGTCGGCGGCGTGACGCCTGGCAAGGGCGGGCAGACGCATCTCGACCTGCCGGTGTTCGACACCGTGCGCGACGCCGTGCGCGAGACGCAGGCCAACGCGACGATGATCTACGTGCCCGCGGCCTTCGCCGCCGACTCCATCCTCGAAGCGGCGGACGCCGGCATCGAAATCATCGTCTGCATCACCGAGGGCATTCCGGTGCTGGACATGCTCAATGTGAAAGCGGCGCTGCGTGCCAACGGCGCGAAACTCATCGGCCCCAACTGCCCCGGCGTCATCACCTCGGGCGAATGCAAAATCGGCATCATGCCCGGCCGCATTCATCAGAAGGGCAAGGTCGGCATCGTCTCGCGCTCGGGCACGCTCACCTACGAAGCCGTGCACCAGACCACGCAACTGGGTCTGGGCCAGTCGACCTGCGTCGGCATCGGCGGCGATCCGATCAAGGGGCTGGACTTCATCGACTGCCTCGCCCTGTTCGAGGCCGATCCGCAGACCGAAGCCGTCATCCTGGTCGGCGAGATCGGCGGCACGCGCGAGGAAGAGGCGGCCGAGTTCATCCGCTCGAACATGAAGAAGCCGGTCGCCGCCTACATTGCGGGCCGCACCGCGCCGAAAGGCAAGCGCATGGGCCACGCCGGCGCCATCATCGCCGGCGGCAGCGGCACGGCGGACGCCAAGATCCGCGCGCTGAAAGCGGCGGGCGCGGTCGTCGCGCAAAGCCCGGCCGAGCTGGGCGAAGCGGTGCGGCAGGCGATGGGGGGGACGCCAGGCGCGCGATGAAACTCGCCATCGCGCAGCTCAATCTCGTCGTCGGCGACATCGCCGGCAATGCCGACCGCCTGCTCGCCGCCGCGCGCGCGACACAGGCGGCGGGCGCGGCGCTTCTGTTGACCCCGGAAATGTCGATCTGCGGCTATCCGGCGGAAGACCTGGTGCTGCGCCGGGATTTCTGCGACGCCTGCGCTGCGGCGCTGGACCGCATCGCGCGCGAAGCGCCGCCCGAACTCGCGCTGATCGTCGGCTATCCCGAACGCGCCGACGGCGGCCTTTTCAACGCGGCGGCGCTGGTGCGCGGCGGGCGTGTGGAGGAGGTCTACCGCAAGCACCACCTGCCCAATCACTCGGTATTCGACGAGCAGCGCGTGTTCGACAGCGGCGCCGCGCCCTGCGTGTTCGCCTGCGGCGGGCTCAATTTCGGCCTCAACATCTGCGGCGACATCTGGGAGCCCGGCCCGGCGAAATGGGCGCTGGACGCGGGCGCGGACTGGCTGCTGGTGCCCAACGCCTCGCCGTACCATCTGAACAAGGCGGCCGAGCGTCTGTTCGTCGCGCGCGCGCGCCAGGCCGAGGCGGCGCTGCCCATCGTCTACGCCAATCTGGTGGGCGGGCAGGACGAACTGGTGTTCGACGGCGCTTCCTTCGTGATGAACGTCGAAGGCGACGTTGTCGCGCAGTGCCCCGCGTGGCACGAGGGCTTGTTCCATGTCGAACTGTCGGTCGAGGGCGCCGCCGGCCCGATGGCGCGGCTGCCGGGCGAGGACGCGGCGGTGTACGACGCGCTGGTGCTGGCCGTGCGCGACTACGTCGGCAAGAACGGTTTCAAGGGCGTGCACCTGGGCTTGTCCGGCGGCATCGACTCCGCGCTCACGCTCGCCATCGCGGCGGACGCGCTGGGCGCCGACAGCGTCCACGCGGTGATGATGCCTTCCGATTACACCGCCGGCATCAGCGTCGAGGATTCGCGCGACATGGCGAAGCGGCTGGGCGTGAAGTATTCCGAGATCGCCATCGGGCCGGTGGTGGAAGCCTTCGCAACGCAACTCGCGGGCGAATTCGCCGGCCTTGCGGCGGACGCGACCGAGGAAAACCTCCAGGCGCGTGCGCGCGGCACGCTGCTCATGGCCCTGTCCAACAAGTTCGGCTCACTGGTGCTGACGACGGGCAACAAGAGCGAGATGGGCACCGGCTACGCCACCCTCTACGGCGACATGGCCGGCGGCTTCGCCGTGCTGAAGGACGTGCCGAAGACGCGGGTGTACCGGCTGGCGAACCACCGCAACGGCGTCTCGGCGGTCATCCCGCAGCGCATCCTCGACCGCCCGCCCTCGGCCGAGCTGCGGCCCGACCAGACCGACCAGGACAGCCTGCCGCCCTACGAGATTCTGGACGCCATTCTCGCCGCCTACGTCGAGCGCGATCTGTCCGCGCGCGACATCGTCGCGCTGGGCTTCGACGCGGCCACGGTGAAAAAAGTCATCCGCATGGTCGACCTCGCCGAATACAAGCGCCGCCAGGCGCCGCCCGGGCCGCGCATCACGCCGCGCAATTTCGGCAAGGACCGCCGTTATCCGATCACCAACAAGTACCGCCCCGAAGGAGACCTGCCGTGAAGAAAATCGAAGCCATCATCAAGCCGTTCAAGCTCGACGAGGTGCGCGAAGCCCTCTCCGAGATCGGTGTCACCGGGCTGACCGTCACCGAAGTCAAGGGCTTCGGCCGCCAGAAGGGCCATACCGAGCTGTACCGGGGCGCCGAGTACGTCGTCGATTTCCTGCCCAAGGTGAAGATCGAAGTCGTCGTCGCCGCCAGCCTGCTCGACCGCGTGATGGAAGCCATCGTCGCGGCCGCCCGCACCGGCAAGATCGGCGACGGCAAGATCTTCGTCAGCAATATGGAGCAGGTCGTGCGTATCCGCACGGGGGAATCGGGCGAAGCGGCGGTCTGAAAAAACGCCCCGCGCGAGGCAGGCCGCATGCGCGCTACCAGAACCGGTACCAGGCCTTGCCCTCGGTATTCACGCCCTTGGCGTACTTGCTGCTGGGGAAATTGAGCGCCAGCACGCGTTGCGCGTCGTCGCGCAGGTCGGGCAGTTTCAGCTTGTCGTAGGCGACGACCATGATCGCCAGCGCCTCTTCGACGACCGGCGCCTCGGGATAGGTTTTCACGACTTCCTTGGCGCGGTTGGCGGCGGCCACCCAGGCTTCGCGCTTGAGGTAGTACTTGGCGACATGGATTTCGTTGCCGGCCAGCGCGTTGACCAGGTATTTCATGCGCGCGGTCGCGTCGTCGGCGTACTTGCTGTCCGGAAAACGGGCGATCAGTTCCTTGAACGACAGGAAGGCGTCGCGCGCGGCTTTCGGGTCGCGCTCGGACATGTCCTGATCGACCAGGTTGCCCAACAGGCCCAGGTCGTCGTTAAAATTCGCCAGGCCCTTCAGATAGTAGGCGTAGTCGACGTTAGGGTGATTGGGGTGCAGCTTGATGAAGCGGTCGCAGGCGGCGATGGCGGAAACCGGTTCGCTGTCCTTGTAGTAGGCGTAGGCGATCTCCAGTTGCGCCTGCTGCGCGTAGCGGCCGAAGGGGTAGCGGGCCTCCAGGGTCTCGAACAGCTTGACCGCCCGTTCGTAGTTGCCCTCGTTGAGCTGATCCTTGGCTTCGGAATAGAGCCGCTGCGCCGACCAGTTGGCGGTCTCGTCCTGAACCTCGGGCAGGAGGCCGCAGCCCCCCAGCGCCAGCGCGGCGGCGAGGCACAGGCCGCCGAGCGCGCGGCGAACGGCGGGAAAACCGGATGGACCTTGATTGAACATGGCACGAGACAGCGAAAAACCGACACCCGATTATAAGGGAAATGCCGAGGCGGCCGTCCGCGAACTGGTGATTCCCGACGAACACGGCGGACAGCGGCTGGATCAGGCGCTGGCGGCGCTGCTGCCCGAGTTTTCCCGCAACCGCATCCAGAACTGGATCCGCGCGCGCAAGATTTCGGTGGACGAAGCCTGGGGCACGACCAAGATGAAAGTGCTGGGCGGCGAGGCGGTGCGGGTGGCGGTCGAGCCCGATCCGGCCGCCACGCCGGACGCGCCCGAGGCCATCCCGCTCAAGGTGGTGGCCGAAGACCCGGTGCTGCTGGTGATCGACAAGCCGGCCGGGCTGGTCGTGCATCCCGGCAGCGGCAACCCGCGCGGCACGCTGCTGAACGCGCTGCTGCACCGCGTGCCGCAGGTGGCCGAGCTGCCGCGCGCCGGCATCGTGCACCGGCTGGACAAGGACACCTCGGGCCTCCTGGTCGTCGCCAAGACGCTGGCCGCGCATACCGATCTGGTGCGCCAGTTGCAGGCGCGCACCGTCAAGCGCGAATACCTGGCGCTGGTCTACGGCGAGATCGACCGAGCCGGCACCGTCGACGCGCCGCTGGCGCGCGACCCGCACAACCGGACCCGGCGCGGCGTGCATCCGCTGGGCAAGCCGGCCGTCACGCACTACGAGCCGGTCGAGCGCTTTCCGGGCGGCGTCACGCTGCTGCGCTGCACGCTGGAAACCGGCCGCACCCACCAGATCCGCGTGCACCTGCAGCACATCGGGCATCCGCTGGTCGGCGAGCCGGTCTACAGCGCCAGCCGCCGCGGGTACCTCAAGATTCCCTTTCCGCGTCAGGCCCTGCACGCCGAGCGCCTGGGCCTGATCCATCCCGTCACGCGCGATTACGTGCAGTGGGAAAGTCCGCTGCCGCCCGACTACGCCTCGCTGCTGCAGGCCCTGCGCGACAACACCGACTGGGCCAAATGACCCCGATCCATCCCGACTGGCCCGCGCCGGTCAACGTGCGGGCGCTGATGACCACGCGCGCCGGCGGCGTCAGCGCCGCGCCGTGGGCGAGTCTCAATCTGGGCGACCACGTCGGCGACGATCCGGCGCACGTGGCGGCCAACCGCGCCCGTTTGCGCGACGTGCTGCCGGCCGAACCGGCCTGGCTGAAGCAGGTGCACAGCGCCCGTGTGGTCGAGGCCGGCGGCGGCGACATCGAGGCCGACGCGAGCTTCACCCGCACGCCCGGCCAGGTCTGCGCCGTGCTCACCGCCGACTGCCTGCCGGTGCTGTTCTGCGACCGCGCCGGCAGCGTGGTCGCCGCGGCGCACGCCGGCTGGCGCGGCCTGGCGGGTGGCGTGCTCGAAGCCACCGTGGCGGCCATGGCCGTGCCGCCGAACGAAATCCTCGCGTGGATGGGCGCCGCCATCGGCCCGCAGGCCTTCGAGGTGGGCGACGACGTGCGTGCGGCCTTCATGGCGCGGCATCCGGACACCGCCGCCGCCTTCGTGCCGCAGGGCGCGCCCGGCAAGTGGCTGGCCGACATCTACGCGCTCGCGCGCTTCCGGCTGGCGCATGCGGGCGTGCAGGCGGTGAGCGGTGGCGGACGCTGTACCTTCGGCGAATCGGAGACTTTTTTTTCCTATCGACGCGACGGCGTCACCGGACGCCTGGCAGCCGTGATCTGGCTGGATCGGCCTATATAGGGTTAACACGACCTCTTTATCTGTTATATGATCCGGCGCATAAAGCTTACCCGGATCCGGCATGGACGCCTCCTTCGACGATCTGCAGCAGAGCTACGGCCGCTGCCTGCGCGACAAGCATTTCATTTCGCGCTTCTACGACATCTTTCTCGCCAGCCACCCCGACATCGCCCCGATGTTCGCGAAGACCGATTTCGGCACCCAGCGCATGGCCCTGCGCCACGGCATCAGCGCCGCGATCATGTATGCGTCGGGCAGCACGCTGCCGAAGCGCACGATCGAGAACATGGCGAAGGTGCACGGACGCACGGGGCACGCGCCGGTGCGGCCCCACCTCTATCCCTACTGGATCGACAGTCTCGTCCAGGCGGTCGGAGAATGCGATCCCGAGGCCACGCCGGCGCTGCTCGAACGCTGGCGCAAGGGCATGGGCATCGTCACCCAGACCTTCATCCGGCATTACTGAGCCCGGATGTCGGACGGCGGGGCCGGTCTGCCGCCCGACGCCCCGAAATCATCCCGGACGCGCAGATAGCGCGGATGACGCGGCACGCCGTTTTTCGTCAGGTCGAGATAGCGATACGTGATCTGCGTGCCCACCGAGGGCGGCTGCCGGCGCAGCGCATCGGTCAGCCCGCTGCCGAGCCGGAAGCGTTTGCCGTCCGGCATTTCCAGCGCCAGCGCGCCGGTCATGCCGGCGTATTTCCCCTTGCCCGGCACGTGGCCGACGACGACGGCTTCGGCGTCCAGCCAGGACTTGAGTTTCAGCAGCACGTCGCTGCGGCCGGTGACGTAGGGCGCGTCGGCGCGGTGCAGCATCAGGCCTTCGCCGCCCGCACGCACCACGGCGTCGAGACGGCGCATCAGTTCTGTCGGGCCGGCCACGCGCGTCTGTTCCACGGCCTGCAGCCACGGCACGCCGGCGGCGGCGATGAGCGCGTGCAGCGTCTCGGCGCGCGCGGCGAACGGGCCGGGCGCATCGGGCAGTTCGAAGACCCGATAACCGACCCGCCGCCACTCGGCGTCCACCGGAACCTGTTTGCGCACGATGCCGGACAAGGCGTCGAACTGCCCGCGCCCGATCCACAGTTCGCCGTCGAGCGGCATGGGCGGAAAACCCGCCGTGAACCAGTCCGGCGCGGGCACCCGGCCGCCGCCGCGAAAGCGCAGCACGCGGCCGTCCCACAATGCGCGCACGCCATCGAGTTTTTCGCTGACCAGATAGTGCGTGACGTCGACGCCGGCGACGTAGGTCTCGGCCAGCAGCAGGTCGGGCGGCGGATCGGCCTGCGCGGGCGCGAGTCCGGCCATCCAGGCCAGCGCCAGCACCAGCGCGCCCAGCAGGCGCGTCAGTCCAGCCACTTCTGCATGAAACGCGCCTCGCCCATCGCCGGGTCGAGGCGGTAGTCGTCGAAGCCGAGTTTCGCGTACAGGCCGCGCGCGGCGCGGTTTTCCGACAGCACTTCCAGCGTGAGCTTGCAGGCGCCGCGTTCGCGGGCGATGGCTTCGATTTCGGCGAACAGCCGCGCGGCGATGCCGCGCCCGCGATGGCTTTGCCGCACCACTATGTCGTGGATGTTGACGAGCGGCCGACAGGCAAAGGTGGAGAAGCCCTCGATGGCGTTGACGAGGCCCACCGCCGCGTCGCCGTCGAAGGCCAGCACGCTGAAGACGAAGGGCCGCTCGGCCAGCGCGGCGACCAGATTGGCCTTGGCGAAGTCCGCCAGCGGCGCGCCGCCGCCGGCCGGGTCGCGCGCGTAGTGGTCGAGCAGTTCCACCAGCGCCGCCGCGTGCGCGGGGATGGCGTAATCGGCGCGGACGACGGACAGCGCCGGTTCAGTCATCGGTTGCGATGCGCATCGACAGGTCCACCGCGCGGACGTGCTTGGTGAGCCCGCCGATGGAAATGCGGTCCACGCCGGTGTCGGCGATGGCGCGCACGGTTTCCAGCGTGACGTTGCCGGAGGCTTCGAGCAGGGCGCGGCCGTGGTTGAGGCGTACCGCGTGGCGCATGTCGTCGAGGCTGAAGTTGTCGAGCAGGATCAGGGTAGCGCCGGCAGCCAGCGCCTCGGTCAGTTGATCCAGCGTTTCCACCTCGATCTGCACGCTCACGCCGTCGCCGGCCAGTTTGAAGGCCGCGTCCAGCACCGGCGCGATGCCGCCGGCCGCGGCGATGTGGTTTTCCTTGATGAGAATGCCGTCGTAGAGCCCGATGCGCTGGTTCTGCCCGCCGCCCGCCCGCACCGCGTATTTTTCGGCCAATCTCAATCCCGGGAGTGTCTTGCGGGTGTCGAGGATGGCGGCGTGGGTGCCGCGTACCGCATCCACGTAGGGCCGGGTCGCGGTCGCTACCGCCGACAAGGTCTGCAGGAAGTTCAGCGCCGGCCGCTCGGCGGTCAGCAGCGCCCGGGCCTGGCCGTGGATTTCGACCAGCAGCGCATTCGGTTCGACCGCGTCGCCCTCGTTCACGCGCCAGTCGAGGCGGCAAGCCGGGTCGAGCGCGCGGAAACAGGCGTCGAACCAGGGCCGGCCGGCGACGACCGCCGCCTCGCGGGTGATGACGCGAGCTTGCGCGGTCTGCGCGGCGGGGATGAGTTGCGCGGTCAGGTCGTTGATCGCTTTGGGCGGCCAAAGGCCGACGTTCGCTCCCTCTCCCGCGAGCGGGGGCGGGTTGGGAAGGGGGAGAATCCCCAAATCCTCCGCCAGCGCGCGCGCCACGTCGGTTTCCACGGAAGACAGGAGCAGATCGGACATCGGAGGACAAATTCGGACAAGACGGGTTGAAATAAGCGCAGCCGGCACTATTTTGGAGGCATTCACGAATATACCCGATGAGGTTCCCATGCGTTTCGACAAGCTCACCACCCAGTTCCAGCAGGCTTTCGCCGATGCGCAGAGCCTGGCCGTCGCCGGCGACCACGCCTACATCGAGCCACAACATTTATTGTTGGCGCTGCTCAACCAGGAAGGCGGCGGCGCGTCGTCCATCCTGTCGCGCGCCGGCGCCCAGGTGCCGGCGCTGAAGGCCGCGCTCGACCAGGCGCTGAAACGGTTGCCCAAGGTCGAAGGGCAGGGTGGCGAGGTCTCGATCTCGCGCGACCTCAACAACCTGCTGAACCTCACCGACAAGGAAGCGATGAAGCGCGGCGACGCCTACATCGCCTCCGAGCTTTTCCTGCTCGCTGCGGCCGACGACAAGGGCGAGACCGGCCGGCTGATGAAGCAGCACGGCGTGCAGAAGAGCGCGCTGGAATCCGCGATCAACGCCGTGCGCGGCGGCGAGGGCGTGCAGTCGCAGGAAGCCGAAGGCCAGCGCGAGGCGCTGAAGAAATACACCCTCGACCTCACCGCGCGGGCGCGCGAAGGCAAGCTCGACCCGGTGATCGGCCGCGACGACGAAATCCGCCGCTCGATCCAGATCCTGCAGCGCCGCACCAAGAACAACCCGGTGCTGATCGGCGAGCCCGGCGTCGGCAAGACCGCCATCGTCGAAGGCTTGGCGCAGCGCATCGTCAACGACGAAGTGCCGGAAACGCTCAAGGGCAAGAAAGTGCTCGTGCTCGACCTGGCCGCGCTGCTGGCCGGCGCCAAGTACCGCGGCGAATTCGAGGAGCGGCTCAAGGCTGTGCTGAAGGAGCTGGCGATGGACGCCGGCCGCTACATCGTCTTCCTCGACGAAATCCATACCCTGGTCGGCGCCGGCAAGGCCGAAGGCGCCATCGACGCCGGCAACATGCTGAAGCCCGCGCTGGCGCGCGGCGAGCTGCATCTGATCGGCGCGACCACGCTCGATGAATATAGAAAGTACATCGAGAAGGACGCCGCGCTCGAACGCCGCTTTCAGAAGGTGCTGGTCGACGAGCCCAGCGTGGAATCGACCATCGCCATCCTGCGCGGCTTGCAGGAGAAATACGAACTGCACCACGGCGTCGACATCACCGACCCGGCCATCGTCGCCGCGGCGGAACTGAGCCATCGCTACATCACCGACCGCTTCCTGCCGGACAAGGCCATCGACCTCATCGACGAGGCCGCCGCGCGCATCAAGATGGAGATCGATTCCAAGCCCGAATCGATGGACAAGCTCGACCGCCGCATCATCCAGCTCAAGATCGAGCGCGAGGCGGTGAAGAAGGAATCCGACGAAGCCTCGCAGAAGCGCCTGGCGCTGCTGGAGGACGAGATCGCCCGCCTCACCCGCGAATACGCCGACCTGGAAGAAGTGTGGAAGGCCGAGAAGGCGCAGGTGCAGGGCAGCGCGCACATCAAGGAAGAGATCGACAAGCTGCGCGGCGAAATGGCCGAACTGCAGCGCAAGGGCCAGTACGACAAGCTTGCCGAAATCCAGTACGGCAAGCTGCCGCAACTCGAAGCGCAGTTGAAGCATGCGGAATCCGGCGACCAGAAGGCCGAGTTCAAGCTACTGCGCACGCAGGTCGGCGCCGAGGAAATCGCCGAGGTCGTGTCGCGGGCGACTGGAATACCGGTCTCCAAGATGATGCAGGGCGAGCGCGACAAGCTGCTGCGCATGGAAGACAAGTTGCACGCGCGCGTCGTCGGACAGGACGAAGCCGTGCGCGTGGTGTCGGACGCCATCCGCCGTTCGCGCGCGGGCCTCTCCGACCCCAACCGGCCGCTCGGCAGCTTTCTCTTCCTCGGGCCGACTGGAGTAGGGAAAACCGAGCTGTGCAAGACGCTCGCCGAATACCTGTTCGATTCGGCCGACCACATGATCCGCATCGACATGAGCGAATTCATGGAGAAGCATTCGGTCGCGCGCCTCATCGGCGCGCCGCCCGGCTACGTCGGCTATGAGGAAGGCGGCTATCTCACCGAAGCCGTGCGCCGCAAGCCCTACAGCGTCATCCTCATGGACGAGGTCGAGAAGGCGCATCCGGACGTGTTCAACGTGCTGCTGCAGGTGCTGGACGACGGCCGCCTCACCGACGGCCAGGGCCGCACCGTGGACTTCCGCAACACCGTCATCGTCATGACGTCCAACCTGGGCAGCCAGATGATCCAGTCGATGGCCGGCGACGACTACCAGGTCATCAAGCTCGCCGTGCTGGGCGAAGTGAAGTCCTACTTCCGTCCGGAGTTCATCAACCGCATCGACGAAGTCGTGGTGTTCCACGCGCTCGGCGAAGCGCACATCGCCAGCATCGCCCGGATTCAGTTGAAGGCGCTCGAAACCCGCCTGGCGCAGATGGAGATGACGCTCGACGTCAGCGACGCGGCTATCGCCGAAATCGCCAAGGCCGGCTTCGACCCCATCTACGGTGCGCGGCCGCTCAAGCGCGCCATCCAGAGCGAGCTGGAAAACCCGCTTGCGAAGGAAATCCTCGCCGGGCATTTCGCACCCAAGGACACGATCCGAGTGGATGCGAAGGACGGAGTGTTCCGGTTCGAGAAGGGGTGAGCCCTCTGAACTGGCCTCCGCCATCGCTGTCGGCTAAGATGCAATCATTGATTGCAGCCGGGAGAAAATGATGGCGACCAACCTGATCGTTCGCAACGTCGACGAGTCGGTGGCGAAGGCGCTGAAGCAGGCCGCCGCCGCGCATGGGCGCAGCGCCGAAGCCGAACACCGCGAAATTCTGCGGGCGGCGCTGACGCGCCCGGTCCGCCGCTCGCTCGCCGAGGTGCTGGCACAGATGCCCGACGTGGGCGAAGACGCCGATTTCGACATGCGCCGCGCCTGAGCCGCGCAGCTCGTGTACCTCGTCGATACCAACGTCGTCAGCGAATTGCGCAAGGGCGCACGCGCCAACGCAGGCGTGCGACGCTTCTGGCGCGCGCTGGACGGCGAGGTGTATCTGGCTGCGCAGACGGTAGGCGAACTGCGCCGAGGCGTGGAAAACCTTCGGCAGCGCGGCGACCTCGAACAGGCCGTTCACCTGGAAAACTGGTTGAATGCCGTCGCGGCCGAGTATGCCGACCGCATTCTGGCGTTCGACGCCGATTGCGCACAGGTCTGGGGAAAACTCATGTCGCCTCACGTCCAGCATCCCATCGACAAGCAAATCGCCGCGATCGCATTGATTCACGATCTGGCCGTGGTCACGCGCAACGTGGACGACTTCGCCCAAGCGGGCGGGCGCCTGATCAATCCGTTCGACTGACTTGGGGAAGCGCCGCAAGACGAGCGGGTGCGGCCAATTCGAGACCCGCGGTTAAATCCGGATCGATAGCTGGACGTCAAATACAGTTGGCAAGTATTGCCGTCTTAAAATTGGGAACGCGCCCTCCGAAAAACACGATAAAAAAAGCGGCCGGCTCTCGCCGACCGCCTGACTGCCCGTCGAGGCGGGATCAGAATTGGTAACGTGCGCCCAACTCGAACGTGCGCTCGGGGCCGACGTAGATACCCTGACGCAGGCCGGCGATGTAACGCTCGTCGGCGAGGTTCTTGACCGCCGCGAAGACCTTGAACTGTTTGTTCACGGCGTAGCTGCCGGTGAGGTTGATCACGTCGTAGCTCGGGAGCAGGCCGCCCCAGATGGCGGTCTGGGTGATCGCCACGTTGTTCTGACCGTCACCGTATTGGTCGTCGACGTACTGCCAGGAAAGCTCGACATCCAGCGGGCCGGCACCGTAGCCGACGGCGAGGTTGGCGAGCAGCTCGGGCGAATAGGGCAGCCGGTTGCCTTCGAGTATGCCGCCGCCACGGTTTTCCTGATAGTCCGCAGTGGGAATCCAGGTGAGGTTGCCGCCGAGACGGAAGCCGTTCTTCCAGCGGTATTCCATTGCGGCTTCGAGACCCCGATGCAGGGTGCTGCCGGCGTTGGCGTTGGTCAGGCCGCCGGAAATGGCGGGGGTGATCTGGTTGTCGAAGTCCATCTGGAAGGCCGTGAACTCGTAGCTGAGGCCGCCGTTGCTGCCGCGCACGCCGATTTCGATGTTGATCGAGTGCTCGGCGTCGAGCTGCTGGTTGACGCCGGTAACGATGGACTGGGAGTTGAGCGGCGGGGAGAACGCCTTGTAGACACTGCCGTAGAGCTGGGCGGCGGGGGTCAGTTTGTAGGTTGCGCCGATCCCCGGCAGATATTCGGTATTCGAGCTGTCGCCATTGTTGGCGGCGTTGCGGCGGTCTTCGCGCTCCTGCTCGTAGCGCTCGATACGCAAGCCGGGGGTGATGGAAAGCCGGTCGGTCACGTCGAAGCGGTTCTGCATGAACAGCGCGTAGCTGGTGGCGGAATCGATGCTGTCGGTGTCGATGGGGCCGGAGCGCGGCGCGGCGCGGGTGGCCTGTACGCGCTGGTCGTGCATTTCTTCTTCCATGATCCGCACGCCGATTTCAGCTTCGCCTTTCACGCCGAAGAGCTGGTTTTCCACGGTCAGGCGCGAATCGATGCCGATGCGGTCGAACGACCGGTTGTTGCCGGCCAGGTTGTTGGTGTAGACCCAGCGACCGGCGGCGGTCGACGCGGCGTTGTCGACGGCGAAGCGCCAGTAGTCGCGGGAGACCTGGCTCCAGTAGGCCACGGTTGAGAGGCTCATGCCGGGACGGATCTCCCACAGGTGGTTCACGTCGAACGAGGTGCGCTCGTTGTAGAAGTAGTCGTCCGGCGCCGGGTTGTAATCGGCGCCGGCATTGTATGCGTCGAGGAAGAGACCGCGGTAGGAGATGTTCGCGTCGTTCTTGTAGTACGCGAATTTCGCGCCTAGCCACTGGTTGTCGCCCAGCGCCATGCCGGCCTTCGCCATGAAGTCCTGCATGTCGAAATCCTTGTCCTGGAAGCCGTCGCTGCTGGCATAGGTATACATGAGGCCGGCTCTCGCTTCGCCCGATGGGGTGGCGCCGCCGGCTTCGATGGTTGTTTCGCGATAGTTGTGCGTGCCGATGCGGCCGCCGATGGCGAAGCCGTCGATGGGATCCTTGGTCTTGTAGTTGATGACGCCGCCGATGGTGTTGGGGCCGTAGCGCAGCGCAGCGGCGCCCTTCAGCACTTCGATTTCTTCCATGCGCTGTATGCGCGGGTTGTAGTAGCGGCCGTTGCCGACGAAAAGGCCGGGCGCGATGGGCACGCCGTCTTCGAGAATCAGCGATTTGTAGTCGGCGGCGCTCAGCCCGCGGATACCGACATTGCCGATGATCGAAGTTTCTTCCTCGCCTTTGATGTGCACGCCCGGCACACGGCGCAGCGCGTCTTCGGTCGAGAGCGGTTGGATGCGTTCGAGCTGTTCGCTGTCGACGATGGAAATCGAGCCGGGCTGTTTGGTGATGGCGTCGGCGCTGCTGTCGATCACGCTGATACGCGGCAGTTCGACCACCTGCTTGTTTTGTTTGTCGTCGGCCAGGGCGGCTGGCGCGTTGAATGCGGCGGCCATCGTGAGCGTCAATAGCTTGATGGCAGGGCGGAAGGGTGCGGGATTTTGCATTGGTTTCTCTAGTCGGGTAATGGAAATGGAACAGTTCTGCTTGACTGGCTGATCAAGGACTTGAGGCTCACGGTCGAGCCAAAAGTCAAGATAACGTTAAAATTATATAAAATAAAAGTCAAAACAATATCATGAATCATTCCCATTTCATTGATTGGAATTGGTGGGCCGACGGCATCGGTGTTGTGGCAACACAACATGCGGAATGCGGCGCCCGGGACGAGGGAAGCGGCAGTACGGGCGCGGCTGGGCGGTGTCAGTAGTCGAGCATTTTCGACATGCCAAGCATGTCGAGTAGGCTTCTTGACTGCGTTGTCCAGCGCCGCGCTTTATAAATCAGGCAGTACGTTTTGCCGTATTGGGGGCGTCAACAGGCAGCCGCTCAATCGCGGCTGCGATAGATCGCAGCCCGCATCAGCAGCATCGCCGTGACCGGCGAGGTGAGGATGACGAACAGGGTGATCAGCAGTTCGTGGATTACGGGGCGTCCGGCCACGGCGGAGGAGACGAGCATGGAGGCGATGAGCACGCAGCCGGTGCCGAGGGTGCTGCCCATCGTCGGGGCGTGGATGCGGGCGTAAAAGTCCTTCAGCCGCAGCAGGCCGAGCGAGCCGATCACGGTCAGCAGGCCGCCGCAGACCAGCAGGAACGCGGCGGGCAGGGCCGCCCACAGGGGGACGCCGGCGGCGCCGTTCATGGCTCGATCACCTCGCCGCGCAGCAGGAACTTGGCCATCGCCGTCGCGCCGACGAAGCCGAACAGCGCGATCACCAGGGCGATGTCGAAATAGAGCGCGGAGCCGGTGCCGATGCCGAGCATCAGGATGGTCAGCATGCCGTTGATGTAGAGGGTGTCGAGCGCGAGGATGCGGTCCTGGGCGGCGGGGCCGCGCAGCAGGCGGATCAGGGCGAACAGCATGGCGAGGGCGAAGCAGGCCAGCGCGAAATGCACGGCCCAGGGCAGGATGGCGTTCATTCGAATATCTCCATCAGGGGTCGTTCGTAGCGTTGCTTGATGATGCGTATCCAGGTGGCTTCGTCCTGCAGGTCGAGCACGTGCAGGGTCAGGATGTTCTTCTCCGGGTCGTGCCCGGCCCATACCGTGCCGGGGGTGCCGGTGACGATGAGTGCGAGCATCGCCAGACCGTGCGGGTCGCGCATGTCGAGCGGGATTTCCATGAAGCCGATCAGGGGCTGACGATGCGCGGCCCCGAGGATGACGCGGCCGACGCCGATGTTGGAGCGCACGATGTCGGCCAGCACCCGCAGGCTCAGGCCGAAGGCGAGGTGGAGCCTGCGCGGCCAGGCCGGCAGCGGCCGCAGGCGGGCGACCGCCCAGGTGACGAGAGCGGCGAAGACGATGCCGAGCGCGATCTGGCCCGGCGCCAGGCTGTCGTTGAGCAGCAGCCAGATGGCGAGCAGGACCGGCGGCATCAGGGGGATCAGCGGACGGATTTTCATGGCGGCGTTCCGGTGTCGGCCGCGGGCAGCACGGCGTGGGTGTAGGCGTTCGCCCGGTGCAGCGATTGCGCGGCGGCGTCGAAATACCGCATCGCGGGTCCGGCCCAGATCGCCAGGACGAAGCAGAGCAGCACCAGCGCGGCCACCGGGACGGCTTCGATCCATTGCAGGCGGGGCGCGGGCCGCCGGGCATCCCAGAAGACCCGTATGCCCAGGCGCGACAGGGCGATCACGCCGGCGAGCCCCGACAGCAGCAGGGTGGCGACGAACAGCCAGAGCTGCGGCGCGGGCGTGGGCGGCGGCGCGCCGATGGCGGCGGCGAGCAGGGTGAACTTGCCGACGAAGCCCGACAGCGGCGGCAGCCCGGTGAGCAGCAGCGCGCAGGAGACGAACGCCAGTCCGAGAAAGGCCATCGCCGCCGGGATCGCCACGCCGGGCAGCTCGCCGGGGTGATCGGAGTCGTGCCTGTCCTGCAGGCCGAAAGCCTCGAAGCTGACGGCCAGCAGATCGGCCGCCGGATTGCGGTTGCGTTCGGCCATTTCAACCACGAGGAAGAAGGCGCCGCCGCCGAGCACCGAGCTGACCAGGTAGTACAGCGCAGGCCCGGTCAGCGCCGTGCCGGTGAAGCCGAAGGCGGTGAGCAGGGTGCCGGAGGACACGAGCACCAGATAGCCGGCCAGCCGGTCGAGCCGCTGCGCCGCGAGCATGCCCAGCGTGCCCGCGGCGATGGTCGCAAGCCCGCAGTAGAACAGCCATGCGCCGCCGAACGGCGCGGGCGCGCCCACGTCTTCGAGCAGGGTGGCAAGCCGCAGCACGGCGTAGACCCCGACCTTGGTCAGGATGGCGAACACGCCCGCCACCGGCGGCGGTGCCGCGCCGTACGCGGCCGGCAGCCAGAAATTCAGCGGCCAGGCGCCCGCCTTGATCAGGAAGACGACGCCGAGCAGCACCGCGGCGATCTCGAACAGGACGCGGTCGCCGGCGTCGAGCCGGGACACGCCGTGCGCGAGCTCGGCCAGGTTGAGCGTGCCGGTCACGCCGTAGATCAGCGCGGCGGCGATCAGGAACAGCAGCGAGGCGACCAGGTTGACCGCGATGTAATGCAGCCCGGCCTTGACCCGCGCGGCGCCCGAACCATGCAGCACCAGGCCGTAGGAGGCCGCCAGCAGCACTTCGAAAAAGACGAACAGATTGAACAGGTCGCCGGTCAGGAAAGCGCCGTTCAAGCCCATCAGCAGAAACTGAAACAGCGGCAGGTAATGGCTCCCGGCGCGTTCCCAGCGGGCCAGCGAATAGATCAGCGTGGCCAGCCCCAGCGTGGCGGTGAGCGTGAGCATGATCGCCGAGAGGCGGTCGACCACCAGCACGATGCCGAAAGGCGCGGCCCAGTCGCCGAGCGCATAGGCGCCGATTTCGCCTGCCCAGGGCGCCGGCAGACGGCCGTCCGCCATGCCCAGCAGGGCGCCGGCCGCGGCCAGTTGCGCCAGCGCGAAGGCCAGCGCGATGGCGCCCCGGCTCCGGTGGTGCGTCTCGCTGCGAAGCAGCAGCAGGCCGCCCGCCGCCAGCGGCAGCAGGATCGGCAGGATGGGCAGATGCTGTTGCCAGCCGCTCATGCGCGCCTCGCGATGCGGAAGGGGGAAGGGCGGGGGGCGGTTCCGTGGGACATCATTCTCTTTCCGGCTCGCGGCCGTCGACGTGGTCGGTTCCGGTCAGGCCGCGCGAGGCGAGCAGCACGACCAGAAACAGTGCGGTGGTGGCGAATCCGATGACGATGGCCGTCAGCACCAGCGCCTGCGGCACGGGGTCGGCGTACAGGGCGGGGTCCGCGCCGCGCGCCGGGTCGAGCACCGGCGCCGCGCCGCTGCGCAGCCGTCCCATGCCGAAGATGAACAGGTTGACCGCGTAGCCCAGAAGCGCCAATCCCATGATGACCTGGAAGGTGCGGGGCCGCAGCAGCAGGTAGATGCCCGAGCCGGCGAGCACGCCGATGGCGGTGGCGAATACGAGTTCCATCAGTGGCTCCCTTCCCGGATGCGGGCGTGATGCGCGCGCAGCGACTGGTGGGCGATGGCGATCAGCATCAGCACCGTGGCGCCGACCACCACCATGTAGACCCCCAGATCGAACAGCAGCACGCTCGACAAATGCAGTTCGCCCAGCAGCGGCAGGGCGCCGTGCCAGGCCTGGCTGGTGAGGAAGGGCGCGCCGGCCAGCCAGGCCCCGACGCCGGCCGCGGCGGCGGCCAGCAGGCCGACGGCCAGCCAGGTCAGCGGGCGCAGCCGCAGATGGGATTCGACCCAGACGGTGCCGCCCACGATGTACTGCAGCAGCAGCGCGGTGGCGAGCACGAGCCCGCCGACGAAGCCGCCGCCCGGCGCGTTGTGGCCGCGCAGCAGGAAGAACAGCGAGACCAGGATGGCCAACGGCAGCAGCAGGCGGACCAGCACGGCGGGCAGCATCATGTAGCCGGTCGGCAGTACGGCGGTCGGGGCGGGCGCGCGCTCCGTTTCGGGGCCCTCGCCGGCGTCCTGCTCGCGCTGCTGGTTCGGCAGCGGGATGCTTTCCGGCGCGGGGCGGAAACGCCGCAGCAGCGCGTACACGGTGAGCGCGACGATGCCGAGGACGGTGATCTCGCCGAAGGTGTCGAAGCCGCGGAAGTCGACCAGGATCACGTTCACCACGTTCAGTCCGCCGCCCAGCGGCAGGGCGTGCTCGACGAAGAACGAAGCGATGCCGTCCGGTTCCGGGCGGGTCAGCACCGCATAGGTGAGCACGGCCAGCCCGAGCCCGCCGGCGGCGGCCAGCGCGATGTCGCGCAGGCGGCGCAGGCGCGCGCGCGCGGTGTCCCGCTGCAGCCGTGCGTAATGTTCCTCGCGCCGCGGCAGCCAGCGCAGGCCGAGCAGGATGAGCACCGCGGTGACCACTTCGACCGTGAGCTGCGTCAGCGCCAGGTCGGGGGCGGACAGCCAGACGAAGGTGAGACTGGTGGCGAGCCCCGCGCCGCCGGACAGGATCAGCGCGGCGAGCCGGTGATACTTGGCCTGCCAGGCGACGGCCAGCGCGCAGACCGCGCCGACCAGCCACAGCAGCGCGAACGCGGGCGGCGCCGGCGTCGTCGGGCGCATGCCCCAGGCCAGACCGTGTTCGAGCGCCGGCAGCAGCGTGCCGCCGAGGGCGACGCCGAAGATCACCAGCAGTTGTGTCTGCAGGCGGGTCGAGGTCAGGCGGGCGAGCAGCCGCGAGGCGAACCGGGTCAGCGCCAGCAGGCTCCCGTCGAACAGGCGCTTGCCGTCGATTTTCTCGAGCAGCGGCACCGTCTCGCTGGCGCGCCAGAGAAACGCCCGATAGAGCGCGGTGCCCCCGAGCAGGGCGGCGACGCTCATGAAAAGCGGCAGGTTGAGGCCGTGCCAGACCGCCAGGCTGTAGTGCGGCGCGTCGCCGCCGAGGATCGCGTCGGTGGCCAGCCGCAGAAACAGGCCGATGGTCAGTTCGGGAAAGATGCCGACCAGCACGCAGGCGGTGACCAGCAGCATGCTCGGCAGCAGCATCCAGCGCGTCGGCTCGTGGGGCGCGTGCGGCAGGTCGTCCGCCGGCGGCCCGAAAAAGACCTGGTGGATGAAGCGCAGCGAGTAGGCCACGCTGAACATGCCGGCCAGCGTCGCCATCAGCGGCAGGGCGATGCGCTGCCAGTCGGGCCGGTCGAGGAACACGGTTTCGGAGAAGAACATTTCCTTCGACAGGAAGCCGTTCAAGAGCGGCACGCCGGCCATCGCGGCGGCGGCCACCATCGCCAGCGTGGCGGTGATCGGCATCGCCCGGTACAGCCCCGAGAGCCGTTGCAGATTGCGCGTGCCGGTTTCGTGGTCGACGATGCCGGCGGCCATGAACAGCGAAGCCTTGAAGGTCGCGTGGTTGAAGAGGTGGAACACCGCCGCGACCAGCGCCAGCGGGCTGTTCATGCCCAGCAGCAGGGTGATGAGGCCGAGATGGCTGATCGTCGAATAGGCCAGCACGCCCTTCATGTCCTGCTGGAAGATCGCCAGATAGCCGCCGATCACCAGCGTCGCCAGACCGGCGCCGCCGACGATCCAGAACCAGAGATCGGTGCCGGCCAGCACCGGCCACAGCCGCGCCAGCAGGAACACGCCGGCCTTCACCATCGTCGCCGAATGCAGATAGGCCGACACCGGGGTGGGCGCGGCCATCGCGTGCGGCAGCCAGAAATGGAAGGGAAACTGGGCGCTCTTGGTCAGCGCGCCCAATGCAATCAGCGTCAGGGCCACCGGATACCAGGCATGGGCCTGGATCGCTTCCCTGGACGCCAGCACGGTGTCCAGATCGTAGCCGCCGGCCATGTGGCCGAGCAGCAGCACGCCGCCGAGCAGGGCGAGGCCGCCGGCGCCGGTGACCGTGAGCGCCATGCGCGCGCCCTGCCGCGCATCGGCGCGGTGATGCCAGTAGGCGATCAGCATGAACGAGGCGAGGCTGGTCAGTTCCCAGAACATCGCCATCTGGATCAGGTTGCCCGACAGCACGATGCCGAGCATGGCGCCCATGAAGGCGAGGAAGAAGGAGAAGAAACGCGGCACCGGATCGTCCGGCGACATGTAGTAGCGGGCGTACACCACCACCAGCGTGCCCATGCCGGTGACCAGCAGGGCGAACAGCCAGGCGTAGCCGTCCATGCGCAGATAGAAATCCAGCCCGAGCGCCGGCATCCAGGGGATCGTCATGCGCAGCACGCCTTCGGCGGCGACCTGCGGATACAGGCTGGCGACGAGCACGGTGGCGGCGAGCGCGACCGTGCCGGCCAGCCACGCTTCGGCGTTGCGCGCGTTCGATGGCAGGAAGGCCGCGCACAGGCTGCCGAGAAAGGGGAGCAGAAAAATGAGCGTCAACGTCATGTCGTCGAGTTTACCGAAGACCATGCGTTTTGATGCGGCGGAAAGCGGCCGGCCGGCCGCGGCCTTTGCCGCATGCCGCGCGGCCCCCTAGAATGCCTCGACGCGCCACCCGTCTCCTCCGATCTTGCCCGTCCGACTCGTCCTGCCGTTCCTGCTGCTCGCCGCGCTGATCGCGCGGCCCGCGCACGCGCTCACGGTCGAGGTGACGGCGCCGGACGAATTGAAGACCCTGCTGACGCAGCATCTGGAAGCGGCCCGCGCCGCGCGCCTGGGCGATGCGTTCGACGCGGACGAGCTCACGCGCCTGCAGAAGCAGAGCGACGAGACGGTGCGCGAGCTGCTGGCGACGGAAGGCTATTTCTCGCCGCGGGTGTCGAGCACACTGGCGGGCGAGACCCTGCGCTACGTCGTCGAGCCCGGCCCGCGCACGCAGGTGCGTTCGGTCAGGTTGCGCTTCGCCGGCGCCCTGGCGGACGATGCGGACGGGCGTCAGCGCGCGCGGCTCGAACGCGGGTTTGCGCTGCAGCCGGGCATGCCGTTCCGGCAGGCGGACTGGGATGCGGCGAAGGCCTCGGCCGTGGCGCCGCTGCTGGCGGGGCGCTATCTGGCGGCCCGCGTGTCGGCGAGCGAGGCGCGCATCGATCCGGCCGCGCACGGCGCCGATCTCGACGTGACGGTGGACAGCGGGCCGGCCTTCTTCTACGGCCAGCCGCGCATCGTCGGCGTCGGGCGCTATCCCGAATCCATCGTGCGTCATCTCAATCCGGCCAGACCGGGCCAGCCGGTGCGCCAGCAGGATCTGCTCGACTATCAGGCCGCGCTGGAATCGAGCGGCTATTTCAGCCAGGCGGTGGTGCGCGTCGATCCCGATCCCGCGCAGGCCGCCGCCGCGCCGCTGGTGGTCGAGGTGACCGAGCGGCCGGAAAAGCTGCTGAGCCTGGGCGCGGGCGTGAGCACGGACACCGGCGCGCGGGTGCAGGCCGCCTGGCTGTCGCGCGACGTCGCCGACCGGGGGCTGCGGCTCAGGCTCGACGGCAAGCTCGAAACCAGAAGCCAGAGCGCGGCCGCCGAGCTGGCCTGGCCGCAGAACGCCAAGGGCTACGTCAACAGTTTCGGCGCGCAGCTCAAGCGCGAGGACATCGAGGGCCAGGAGACGCGCACCGCGCTGGTGGCGGCCAAGCGCACGCGCACGCGCGGCCAGATCGAGACCGCGCTCACGCTGCAGTACCAGACCGAGACGCAGCAGGTGGGCGCGGTCGACGCGCGCAACCAGGCCCTGTCGGCCAACTATGCGTGGACGCAGCGCGCGGTCGGCCGCGCTTTCTATCCGCGCGACGGCCACGTGCTGACGCTGCAGGTCGGCGGCGCGGCCGAGGGGCTGCTGTCCGACACCAGCTTCCTGCGCCTGTACGGCCGCCATACCCAGTATGTCCGGATCGGCCGCGACGACCGGCTGGTGCTGCGCGTCGAGGGCGGCGCGGTGCTGGCCGACACGCGCGACGGCATTCCCACCGACTTCCTGTTCCGCGCCGGCGGCGACAACTCGGTGCGCGGCTACGCCTACCAGAGCCTGGGCCGCGCACTGAACGGCGGCGTCGCCTCGGTGCGCTACCTCGCCACCGGCAGCGTCGAATACAACCACTTCTTCACCCGCGACTGGGGCATGGCGCTGTTCGTCGACGCGGGCGACGCGGCGGACGCGCCCGGCAGCCTGTCGCCGGTGTTCGGCTACGGCGCGGGCGCGCGCTACCGTTCGCCGGTGGGGCCGGTCAACCTCGACGTGGCCTATGGCGAGGACACCGGCGAATTCCGCCTGCACTTCTCGCTGGGGGTGTCGTTTTGAGGCGGGCGCTGCGCTGGACGCTCGTGTTGGCGGCGACGCTCGGCACGCTGCTCGCGGCGGGCGCCTATCTCGCGACCACCGCGCCCGGCTTCAAGGCGCTGACGCGCGCGGCCGTCGCCCTGTCGGGCGGCCGGCTCGCGATCGAGGGCGTCGAAGGCACGCTGGCCGGCGCGTTCCGCATCCGGCATCTGCGGCTCGACACCGCCACCCAGCGCATCGCGCTCGACGAACTGCGCGTCGACTGGCGGCCGCGCGCGCTGCGGCAGGGTCTGCTCGACATCGACCTGCTCGCCGCGCGGACCCTGCACGTCACGCTCATCCAGCCGGACGACGCCCCGCTCGAAGCGCCGGCCAGCCTGCGCCTGCCGCTCGACGTGCGCGTGCGCGCCCTCGATCTCGCGCGCTTTGCGCGCACCGATCTTGGCGGCGCGACGCTCGATATCACCGACGTGCGTGCCGCGCTCGACGGCCGCGGCGACCGCTGGCGGCTGGACGGCGCGACCGCGGTCACGCCCTGGGCCGGCGTGACCGCCGCGCTCGAACTCGGCAAGGATGCGCCGTTCGCCCTGACGGGCCGTGTCGCGGCGACGCGCGCCGAGCCGCTGCCGGTCGAGGCGCGCGCCGGCCTCAAAGGCACGCTGCTGGCGCCGCAGTTTGATGTCGAGGCCGGCGCCGGGGACATGCGTTTCATCGCGCGCGGCGAAGCGGCGCCGTTTGCCCGCACGCCGCTGGTCAGCCTGCTCGTCGCGGGCGAGGGGATCGATCCGCGCCGCTTCGCGCCGGACGCGCCGGCGGCGGATTTCGCGTTCTCCGGCGTGTTCGAGGGCCGGCCGGGCGCGCGTGCGTTCGGCAGCTTCAGTCTCGCCAACCGGCTGCCGGGCCGGCTCGACCGGCAGCGCCTGCCGCTGGTCGCCCTGACCGGCGCGGTGCTGGGCGACGCCGAACGGGCCGATTTCAGCGACCTCGTCGTCGACCTCGGCGGGTTCGGCACGCTGGCCGGGCAGGGCGCGTGGCGCGACGGCCGGTTCGCGCTCGAGCTCGATGGCGCGCGGCTCGATCTCGCCGGCCTGCACCGCGATCTGGCGAGCACCCGGCTTGACGCGCATCTCGAACTGGCGGGCGACGCCACGCGCCAGATCCTGAGCGGCACGCTGAAGGAAAGCTGGGGGCAGGGCCGCTTCAGCCTGCTGCACGCGGACCGCGTGCTGGCCCTGACCGAGGCCGACTTCGCGGGCGCGGCCGGCCGGCTCGCCGCGCACGGCACGCTGATGCTCGACGCCGGCCGCGCCTTCGCCCTGAATTTCGACGCGACGCAGATCAACCCGGCGCGTTTCGGCGCCTTTCCGCACGGCCGGCTGAATGCGCGCGGCGAGGCGAGCGGGGCGCTCGCGCCGTCGCCGATGCTGGACGTGCGGCTGAGCCTGCCGCCGGGCGAACTCGAAGGCCGGCCGGTACGCGGTCAGGCGATGCTGCGCTACGCCGACGAACACCTGGCCGCCGCCGACGCCGATCTTGACCTGGCCGGCAACCGCGTGCGAGCCAAAGGGGCGTGGGGGCGCAGCGGCGACCGGCTCGACTGGGACATCGACGCGCCCGCGCTGGCGCGCCTGAATCTCGGTCTGGCCGGCCGGCTGACGAGCCAGGGCAGCCTGTCGGGCCGACCCGACGCGCCGGCGATCGAGGGGCGCGCCGAGGCCGCCGGTCTGCGCCTGCCCGGCGAGATCGCGGTCGACGGCCTGAGTGCGCGCCTGAATCTGGTCGCCAGCGCACAGGGCGCGTTCGACGGCGCGCTCGATGCGCGCGGCGTGCAGATCGCGGGGCGGACGCTGACCCGCGCGCAGGCCACGCTCGCCGGCCGGCGCGACGCGCATGCGCTGAACCTCGACGCCAGCTTGCCGGACTGGCGCGTGCGCGCCGCGCTGGCCGGCGGGCTGGACGCCGCGTCCGTCTGGCGCGGCCAGTTGCGCACGGCGGAAGTCGAAGGGGCGTGGCCGGCGCGGCTGCTGGCGCCCGCCGATCTCGTGCTGTCGCGCGACAGCCAGCGGATCGCGTCGCTGGCGTTTTCGCTGGCGGGCGGCCGCGTCGAGGTGGCCGAGTTGCAACGCGACGGCGCATCGCTCGCCACGCGCGGCGCGCTCGCCGATCTGCCGCTCGCGCCCTTCGTCGCGCTGATCGATCCGCCGCCGCCCGCCACTACCGATCTCGTCGTGTCGGGCGACTGGAATCTGAAGCTGGGAACGCAACTGAGTGGCGAGGCGCATCTGAACCGGGTGCGCGGCGACGTGCGCCTGACCGAGCCGTCGATGGCGCTGGGGCTGACGCGGCTGGCGCTGAGCCTGCGCGCGGCCGATGGTCAGGCGCAGGCGCAGGCCGAGATCGACACGCGCGACGCCGGTCTGGCCCGGTTCGACGCGCGCGCGCCGGTCGCGGTCGAAGCCGGCGTGCCGGCGCTGTCACGCACCGCGCCGCTGGCCTGGACCGCGCGCGTGAACGTGCCGGACCTGCGCGTGGCCAAGCCTTTCCTGCCGGTGGGCGTGCGGGCGGACGCGCGTCTCGCGGCGAGCCTGGAGGGCGGCGGCAGCCTCGCCGCGCCAAGCGTGAACGGCACGCTGCGCGCGGAAGCCATCCGTTTCGCGATGCCGGAAGAGGGCATTTCGATCGAGGACGGCATCCTCGATCTCGCGCTGGCCGACGACCGCGTGCGCGTGCGCCAGGGCGAGTTCAAGGGCCGCAGCGGCCGCATCGTGGCGAGCGGCGACGCGGAATGGCGCAATCCGCGCGCGGGCCTCGCGCTCGCCTTCGAGCAGTTCGCCGCGACGCATCGCAGCGATCGCCGCGTGACGGTGTCCGGCGCCACGCAGCTCGCCTTCGTCGACAAGCGCCTGCGCCTCACCGGCAATCTCGTCGTCGACCGCGCGCGCCTCGAAATGCCGGAGGCGAGCCGGCCGGCCCTGTCCGACGACGTGGTGGTGATCGGCCGTCCGCCGCGCGAACCGGGCGTCGCCCGGCGCTATCCGCTCGCGCTCGATCTCACGCTGGGGCTGGGCGACGATTTCCTGTTCAAGGGCGCGGGGCTGGACGCGAAGCTCGGCGGCCGGCTGCGCGTCTATACCGCGAGCGTCGCGCAGCAGCCGGCGGCCGCCGCGCCCGGCCTGCGCGCCGAGGGGACGATCCAGGTGGTCGAGGGGCGCTACGCCGCCTATGCGCAGACGCTCGACATCCAGCGCGGCGTGCTGCGCTTTGCCGGACCGATGGACAATCCGGGCCTCGACGTGCTGGCGGTGCGCAAGACGCCGACGGTGACGGCCGGCGTGCAGGTGCGCGGCACCGTGCTGCGGCCGGTGGTGACGCTGTATTCCGACCCGGCGATGCCGGACACGGAAAAACTGTCCTGGCTGATACTTGGCCACGGGCTCGATTCGGCCGGCCAGCAGGAATTCGTGCTGCTGCAGGTCGCCGCCGGCGCGCTGCTGAGCCAGGCCGAATCGGTCAATTTCCAAGCCAGGCTCGCCGAGACGCTGGGCATCGACAGCTTCGACGTGCGCGCCGGCAACGGCGAGGACATCGGCGCCGCCATCGTCAGCGTCGGCAAGCGCCTGTCCTCCCGCGCCACGCTGTCGTACGAGCAGAGCCTCAATGGCCTGAACCAGGTGGTGAAGGTGCTGTACCAGCTCACGCCGCGCGTGCGGCTGGAGGCGCAGGCCGGCCAGCCGAGCAGCTTCGACGCCTTCTACACCTTCGAATACGATTGATCGAATACGATCGATCGCGGCGGCGCGATTCGACGGCCTGTCCCGACCCGGTTAGAATCCGGCGCATGTGTCACGCCCGCGCATTTTCAACGTATTTCACGTCCGTCCGGTCTGCGGCGCGTGCCCGGACGATCGGTTGAGCCATGCGCATCCTGCTTTCCAACGACGACGGTTACTTCGCCCCCGGACTCGCCGCGTTGGCGCAGGCACTGGCGCCGCTCGCCGAGGTCACTGTGGTGGCGCCGGAGCGCGACCGCAGCGGCGCCTCGAACTCGCTCACGCTCGACCGCCCGCTGATCCTGCGCCAGGCGCCCGGCGGTTTCCACTACGTCAACGGCACGCCGACCGACTGTGTGCATCTGGCAGTCACCGGCATGCTCGAGCATCTGCCCGACATCGTCATCTCCGGCATCAACCACGGCGCCAACATGGGCGACGACACGATCTACTCCGGCACCGTCGCCGCCGCCACCGAAGGCTACCTGCTCGGCATTCCCTCGATCGCGATCTCGCTCGCGAGCCACGGCGGCCGTCACTTCGACACCGCCGCGCGCGTCGCCGCCGATCTGGTGCGGCGCATCCAGGCCGCGCCGCCGACCGAACCGATGCTGCTCAACGTGAACGTGCCGGACGTGCCGTGGGCCGCGCTCGGCGACATGGTCGTGACCCGGCTGGGCAAGCGCCACAAGGCCGAGTCGGTGGTGAAGACGACCAATCCGCGCGGGCAGACGGTGTACTGGGTGGGCGCCGCCGGCGCCGCGCAGGACGCGGGCGAAGGTACGGATTTCCACGCGGCGGCGAACGGCCGGGTGTCGATCACGCCGCTGCAGATGGATCTCACCCGCTACGGCCAGATGGATGGCGTGAAGTCATGGCTGAAACTCTGAACCCCCGCGCCGGCATCGGCATGACCTCGGCGCGCACGCGCGGCCGCATGGTCGAGCGCCTGCGCGAGCAGGGCATCAAGGACGAGACCGTGCTCGCCGCGATGGGCGCGGTACCGCGCCACCTGTTCGTCGATCAGGCGCTGGAGTCGCGCGCCTACGAAGACACCGCGCTGCCGATCGGCTTCGGTCAGACCATTTCCAGCCCCTACATCGTCGCGCGCATGGCCGAGCTGGCGCGGCACGGCGAGAACGGGCAGGGCCGGCCGCTCGGCCGCGTGCTCGAAGTCGGCCTCGGCTGCGGCTACCAGGCCGCCGTGCTGGCGAAGCTCGCGCGCGAAGTGGTGTCGATGGAGCGCATCGCCGCGCTGGTCGGCAAGACGCGCGTCCGCCTGCGCGAACTGCGCATCAACAACGTCAAGCCCAAGCACGGCGACGGCCTGAACGGCGCGCGCGACTTCGCGCCTTTCGACGCCATCGTCGTCTCCGCGGCCTTTCCCGAAGTGCCGCGCGAGCTGCTCGAACAGCTCGCCGACGGCGCTCGCCTCGTCATGCCGCGCGGCGGCGCGGCGCAGTCGCTGTGCGTGGTCGAACGGCAGGGCGACGCCTACGCCGAGCGCGTGCTCGAGGATGTGAAGTTCGTCCCCCTGCTGCCGGGCGTCGCATGATCCGGCGGATGCGGACAGCGTGCGCCCGCGCGGCGCGCAGAAGAACGGGAACGCTGGGCGGGCTGGTCGCGCTCGCCGCGCTCGCCGCGTGCACCGCGCCCGGCCCCGCGCCGGTCACCCAGGCCGGCGGGCATGCGCAGGCGTCGAAGTCGGCGCGCGAAACGCCGCGCCCCGAGCGTCCGGCCGCGCCGCAGATCGCGCCGTCGACCACCGGCCAGCACGTGGTGGCGAAAGGCGACACGCTCTACGCCATCGCCTTCGCCAACAGCCTCGACTACCGCGAGCTGGCGATCTGGAACCGGCTCGAATCGCCCGACCGCATCTACGTCGGTCAGACGCTGCGGCTCGCGCCGCCGCCCGGCGCGGTGGAGACCCGGCCGCTCGACGAGGCGGCGCCGCCCGCCGCGCAGCCGCTGGCCGAAGCGCCGTTGTTGCGCACCCCCCAGGGCGTGCTGCTGCCGTACAGCGAGGCCAACTGGGCTCAGGTAAACGGCGCGCCTGCCGCGTCCGCGCCCGCCGTCGCGGCGGAGAGGCCGGTCCCGCCGCCCGTCGAGAAACCCGCCTTGCCGCCGGCCGCCGCGCCGGCCGTCGCCGTCGACGCCTGGCTGTGGCCGGCGGACGGCGCCCTGACCGGCCGCTTCGGCGCGGCCGGCGGCAAGGGCATCGACATCGTCGGCGCGCGCAACGCGCCCGTGCGCGCCGTCGCCGCCGGCAAGGTGGTCTACAGCGGCAGCGGATTGCGCGGCTACGGCCGCCTGCTGATCGTCAAGCACGCCGGCGAATTCCTGTCCGCCTACGCGCACAACGAGACCGTGCTGGTGAAGGAAGGCGACATGGTCGCCGCCGGCCAGCGGATCGCCCTGATGGGCGACAGCGACGCCGACCGCGTCAAGCTGCATTTCGAAATCCGCCGTTACGGCAAGCCGCTCGACCCCCTGGCTTATCTACCGGAGCGCTCATGAGCACGGAACGCGACGACGACCGCGACGAACACCTGCCCGACGAACCCGCCGCCGAAGAGCTGGAACAGTCCGGCCACCCGCCGCGCGACACGGCCGAGGACCTGGCGTCCGCCATCCTCGACGAGCCGCAGGTCGACGTGACCCAGCTCTACCTCAACGAGATCGGCCAGGCGCCGCTGCTCACCGCGACGGAGGAAGTCGAGCTCGCGCGCCGCACCGTCGCCGGCGATTTCGAGGCGCGCCAGACCATGATCGAGCGCAACCTGCGGCTGGTGGTCAACATCGCCAAGCATTACGCCAACCGCGGCCTCGCGCTGCTCGACCTGGTGGAGGAGGGCAATCTCGGCCTCATTCACGCGCTGGAGAAATTCGATCCCGAGCGCGGCTTCCGCTTCTCCACCTACGCGACCTGGTGGATCCGCCAGAACATCGAGCGCGCGATCATGAACCAGTCGCGCACGATCCGCCTGCCGGTGCACGTCATCAAGGAGCTCAACGTCTACCTGCGCGCGCAGCGCCACCTCGAAACCCACGGCGTCACCGATCCGACCGGCGAGGACATCGCCGCGCTGACCGGCCATCCGGTCGAGGACGTGCGCCGCATCATGCAGTTGAACGAACGGGTGGCCTCGCTCGACGCGCCGCTCGACATCGACCCCACGCTCTCGCTTGGCGAGGCCATCGCCGACGACAACGCCCACCTGCCCGACGAGATGCTCCAGTTGGAGGAGATCGAGCATCACGTCCGCGAATGGCTGAAGCAGCTCAACGACAAGCAGCGCTGGGTGATCGAGCGCCGCTTCGGACTGAACAACTGCGAAGCCTGCACGCTGGAGGACCTGGCGGTCGAACTGCAGGTCACGCGCGAACGCGTGCGGCAGATCCAGATGGAGGCGTTGCGCATCCTGCGGCAGATGCTGCGCCGCCGCGGCGTGTCCAAGGACCAGTTGTTCTGATGATCGACTGGACGCGGATCGACACCGTCTTCCTCGACATGGACGGCACGCTGCTCGACCTCTATTTCGACAACCATTTCTGGCGCGAGCACATGCCGCGCCGCTACGCCGAATACCACGGGCTCGACGAAGCGGTCGCGCGCGAGCGCCTGCACCGGCACTACGAACGCCACGCCGGCACGCTCAACTGGTACTGCATCGATTTCTGGACGAGCGAGCTCGCGCTCGACGTGATGCAACTGAAGGAAGAGGTGCTGCATCTCATCGCCGTGCGGCCCGACGTGCCGGCTTTTCTGACGGCGCTGCGCGACTCGGGCCGGCGCGTCGTCATGGTCACCAACGCCCACCCCAAGAGCCTCGGCCTCAAGATGCGCGAAACCGGAATCGACGCCTGGTTCGACGCGCTGATCTCCTCGCACCGCGTCGGCCTGCCCAAGGAGCATCCGGATTTCTGGCAGGGCCTGCAGGCCGTCGAATCGTTCGACCGCGCGCGCACGCTGTTCGTCGACGACAGCCTGCCGGTGCTGGAAAGCGCGCGCGCCTACGGCATCGCGCACCTGCTCGCCGTGTGCAATCCGGATTCCCGGCAGCCGCACAAGGATTGCGGCGACTTTCAGGCGATCGCCAGTTTCGGACAGGTGATGCCGGGCTGAGCGTCGCCGTTCAGCCGGGGCGGTGCACCAGATGGGCTTCGTCCACCGTGCCGGCCGGCAGATGTTCGTCGAGGATGCGGTCGAGGGCGGCTTCGTCCAGCCGGCCGTACCAGAGTCCGTCGGGGTAGACGATCATCAGCGGCCCGTGGTTGCAGGGGTACTGGCAACCGGTCTGCAGGAGCATCACGCGCTTGCGCAGCGCGCTGTCGTCCTGGCGCTTGCGAACGAGGCGATGCCACAGCTCGCCCGCGCCCAGCGCCGTGCAGCGCGGTCCCATGCAGAACAGCACATGACGTTCGTGTTCCGGCACGTCGGACCACGCGACCGGATCGTGCCGCCAGCGCGCGGACGCCGTTTTCGCCATATCCGGCAAGTCGGCCGCGGCGCGCGCGGCCTGCGCCAGCAGGTGCGCCAGTTCGGGCCGTCCGCCCAGCGCGGGGGCGAAGACGATGGCCGGCGTCGCGTCCGGCCGCGGCTGGCGGTGGCGCCAGCGCATGGCCACCTTGAGCAGCCAGCGTTCCAGCGCGTGGTCGCCCGGCACGAACACGGGCAGCACCACGATCCGGTCGACCTGTCCGCACGCATCCAGCGCCTGCGGCAGCGAAGGCGCGGCGCGGTCCACGTAGGCGCCCGTCACCACGCAATCCGGCAACAGGGCGCGCAGCCCGTCCTGCAGGGTCTGCAGTTCTTCCGCAGGCGCGGGGCCGTTGCCGCCGCGGCTGAGGAGGATGACGGCGGTGCGTTTCGTCGGTTCAGAGGGGTTCATCGGGCAGGAAATCGATGCGCGGCTTGCCGCTGTGTGGATGGGGGTGAACATGCGCCCGCACACGGTAGACCGCGGCGATGGTCTCGGCCGTGAGCACCTGCGCCGGCGTGCCGTGGGCGACGATCCGGCCGGCTTCGAGCAGGTACAGCCGGTCGCAGTAATGGGCCGCGATGTGCAGCTCGTGGAGCGCGGCGATGGCGCTGGTGCCGAGGCCGCGGAGGAGATTCATGATCTCGAACTGGTAGCGCACGTCCAGATGGTTGGTCGGCTCGTCCAGCACCAGCAGCCCGGCCTGCTGCGTCAGCGCGCGCGCGATCAGCACGCGCTGCTTCTCGCCGCCGGACAGCGTGGCGAACGTGCGCTCGGCGAGATGCGCCGCGCCCACCCGCCGCAGGGACTGGTCGACCAGGGCCAGATCGGCTTCGTCGTCCCGCTCGAACGGCGTCTTGTGCGGGGTGCGCCCCATCAGCACGACTTCGCGCGCGTCGAACGCGAATTCGCTGCCGTCCTCCTGCGCGAGCACGGCCATGCGCCGCGCGTTGTCGCGGGCGGACGCGCGCCAGACGTCGTGGCCGTCGACGGCCACGCTGCCGTCGGTGGGCTGCAGCACCCGGTAGATCATGCGCAGCAGGGTGGACTTGCCGCTGCCGTTGGGGCCGATCAGGCCCACGAGTTCGCTGTCCGCCACGTGCAGCGACACGTCCCGGACGATGAAGGCGGCGGCCGATTGCCAGCTCAGATCCTGCGCCTGCAGCTTCATCGGCCCATCCCCGCCGGCAGGCGCTGCCGGTAGAGCAGCCAGACGAAGAAGGGACCGCCGAGCAGGGCGGTGAAGATGCCCACGGGCACTTCCGCCGGCGCGAAGCTGATGCGCGCGAATACGTCGACCCAGATCAGGAAGATGGCGCCGATCAGCGCCGAGACCGGCAGCACGCGCCGGTGTTCGGAGCCGACCAGCATGCGCGTGATGTGCGGGATCATCAGGCCGACGAAGCCGATCGCGCCGCTGACGGCCACCATCACGCCGGTCAGCAGCGAGACGACGAGAAACAGGCTGCGCCGTACGCGGGTCGTGTCCACGCCCAGCGTGCTGGCGGTGTCGTCGCCGGACAGGAGCGCGTTCAGGGCGCGCGCCTGCAATGCCAGCCAGAATGTGCCGGCGACCAGCGCGACCGCAGGCAGGCCCAGGTCCGACCACTGCGTGCCCGCCAGGCTGCCCAGTATCCAGGTCAGCACCGCGTTGGCCAGTTCGCGCTGGCCGGCGGTGAGCGTGATCAGGCTGGTGACGCCGCTCAGGCAGTAGCCGATGGCGACGCCGCCGAGGATCAGGCGCGGCGCGAGCAGCCGGCCGCTGGAATGCGCCAGCAGGTACACCGCCACGCAGGCCGCCAGCGCGCCGGCAAACGCGCCCAGCGGCAGGGCGTAGCCGCCCGCGAAGCCGAGCGCGCCGTAGGCCAGGACGCAGACCGCGCCCACCGAAGCGCCGGACGAAACGCCCAGCAGGTAGGGGTCGGCCAGCGGGTTGCGCACCATGGCCTGCATGGTGACGCCGACCACCGCGAGCCCCGCGCCCACCAGCGCGGCCAGCAGGACGCGCGGCAGGCGGATGAGCCATACGATGTTGTACTGCGCGGTATTCCAGTCGCCCCGCATGAGATCCAGTCCGACCAGCGCGGCCAGTTTGTGCAGAATGATCTGCCAGACCGTGGCCGGCGAGATGTCGACCGGCCCCAGCGTGATGCTGAAGGTGAGCGACAGCAGCAGCAGGCCGGACAGGCCCGTCAGCAGCAGCGTCATGCGCTGGCGCTGCGCGAGGAACAGGGAGGGCGGCGAGGCGGCCACGAAGGAGGAGGCGGACATGGCGGTTCAGGGCATGCGTTCGGGGTGAAAGGCGCGGGCCAGCGTGCGCGTGCGCGCCACGTTGCGGGGGCCGGGCGTCGCTTCCGCGTATTCCAGTACCACGAAGCGCCGTTGGCGGATGGCGGTCACGTTCGCCAGCTCCGGCTTGCCGAGCAGGAAATCGATCTTGCCCTGCGGACCGGGCCGGTCGTAGTCGACGATGACGATCCAGTCCGGATCGCGCGCCACCACGTCTTCCCAGTTGCCCTTGGGCCAGTTGCTCGGAATGTCGTCGAAAATGTTGCGGCCGCCGGCGGCCTCGATCATCGCGTGCGGCATGCCGAAGCGTCCGGACGTGGTGGGGGCTTCGACGCCGCTGTCGTAGACGAAAACCTTGGGGCGGTGGCGGATGCCTTCGAGCGCCCGCGCGATTTCCGCCAGCTCGGCCCGCTGGCGCGTCACCAGCGCCTCGGCGTGCGCCTCGATGCGGAAGATGCGCCCCAGATTGCGCATGTCGGCGAACGTATCCTCGACCGAGACCCGCTCGCGCGGCTGCTTACGGATGCACGATTCGGTCAGGATGTAGGACTGGATGCCGTAGGCCCGCAGGCCGGCGGGCGTCACGCCGCCTTCTCGGAAGCCGTAGCTCCAGCCGCCGAACACGAAATCGGCCCGCGCGCCGACGATGGTCTCCAGGTTCATCTCGCGGTTCGAGAGGTTGGGAACCCGGGCCAGTTGCGCACGGAATTCGGGCGCAATCGCCTTGGTGGACGGAATGCCGCTGTAGCCGACCAGCCTGTCGCCCAGCCCGAGCGAGAGGAAGAGCTCGGTGAGGTTGACGTCGTGCGTCACGACCCGTTCGGGCACGCGGTCGTAGCGCACCGCTTCGCCGCAGACCTCGACAGTGACGGGCCCGGAGACCGTGACGGACTGCGCCGCCGGGCCGGCCTGGTCGCCCGGCGAGCAGGCCGCCAACGCGACGCCGCCGAGGCCCAGCGCCAGCCGCATCCAATCGGTCGCGGTACCCATGCGAAGCGAATGGCGCGGAATCATCTGTCTGCCCTGGCCGATCAGAACTTGAATTCGGCCACGAGCTCCATGCGCCGCCCCTCGCCCAACACGTACTGGTTGCCGCCGTATGCGGCGTTCGCGTAGACCTTGTCGGCCAGGTTGCGGCCCAGCGCGCGCAGCGTCGTGCGCGGATCGAGCTGCCAGCTCAGGGCCGCATCCATCACGACGTACGCCGGCAGCGTCGCCGTATTGGCGTTGTCGCCGAAGCGTTTGCCCACGTAGCGGCCGCCCAGCGAAATCTGCCAGGCGTCGAGCCGGTAATGCGCCCACAGGTTGGCGACCTGCCGCGGCACGTTGCTGGGGCGGTTGCCGGCGCGGTTGGCGCCGCCGGCTTCGATCAGTTCGTCGAATTCGGCGTCGAGCAGGGCGTAGTTGCCCTCCAGACGCCAGTTGGGCGCGGGCGTGAGCACCGCGCTGAGCTCCAGCCCCTGGGAATGCTGGCTGCCGCCCTGCACGGAAATCGACGGCGTGACCGGGTCGCGCGTGATGATGTCGTCCTTCTCGATGCGGTAAACCGCCGCGGTCCATTCGCCGAGGCCGTTTCCGATGCGCTGCTTGATGCCCGCTTCCGCCTGCCGGGCGGTGGTCAGGTCGAAATTGCGGTTGGCGAGATTGAGCGTCAGGATGCTTGTGAGCGGGTCGGAGCCCTCGCTGATCTGGCCGTAGACGCGGGTGGCGGCGGTGAGGCGATGGGTCAGGCCCAGCCGCCAGGCGGTGCTGCCCAGCGTCTTGTCGAACGGCGTGCCGCTGACCAGCTCGGTGCGCGAGATGTCGTACAGGTCGCGGCGGACGCCGGCCAGCAGCAGCCAGTCGTCGGCCAGTTGCCAGGCGTCCTCCAGATAGAAGGCGTGTTGCGTGGTGTCGGTGTCGAATTTGGGCAGGGTCGGATCCGGGCTCGCCCAGACGCCATGCGCGGGATCGGTCGCGGATACGGTCGAAGCGCCGCCGTAAGGCGAGTTGTTGGACCCGGTGAAGCGCGCGGCGGACACTTCCCAGCCGAGCGCCAGATTGTGCGCGCCGGTCTGGATCGCGGCTTCCAGGCGGTTGCCGATCTGTTCGAGATCGTGCCGGATTTCGAGATAGTCGGAACGGGCCACCGTTCCGGTCAGCGGATCGTAGCTGTAGGACTCGATGTTCTTCCAGTGGCGGTCGGCCTTGAAGTAATACGCCTCGTCGCGCAGGGTCAGCCCCGCGGCGGCCTTCCATTCGGCGCGGGCGCGCAGGCGGCGGTCCTCGTAGCGGATGATGCTGTTGTCGGCGTTGTAGTTCTCGTCGCGCAGGCTTTCGACCACGCGGCCGTTCGCGGTCGGCGTGCCCCAGTAGCGTTCCGGCCGCTGGTCGCTGATGTCGGCCAGCAGTTCGAAACGCAGATCGCTGTCCGGCTGCAGACGCAGGGTGCTCATGAGCTTGCCGCCCTTGGCCCGCCCCAGATCGCGCTCGCCGTCGGTGTAGTGGCCGTAGACGTCCACCCGGTAGCTGGCCGTCTCGCCGAGGCCGCCCGTGGCGCCCAGGCCGACGCGCGCGGCGCCGTGTTCGCCGATGCCCAGCAGCGCTTCGACCGAGCTTTCCCGGCTGGGCTGCTTGCGCACGGCGTTGATGGTCGCGCCGGCGGTGCCGCTGCCGTACACGATGGAGGCGGGGCCGCGCAGCACTTCGATGCGCTCGTAGCCCCAGGTGTCGTTCGGATACGTCACCGAGCCGGCCGCGACCCCCAGCCGGAGTCCGTCTTCCGCCACGCCGACGGAATTCACGCCGGCGAAGCCGCGGGTGGAGAAGGCCAGCCCGCCGTTGCCGCCGGTGCCGATGGCGGTCAAGCCGGTGGAGCGGGTGATCGCCTCCGCCACGTCGTAATCGCCGCGCTGCTTCTGCGTCTGCTCGTCCACCTGCTCCAGGCTCGCCGGCAGATCCTGCGTCGCGATGCCGGTGCGGCTGCCGCCGGTGGAGCGCTGGTTCAGATTAAGGCCCTCCTCGACGGCTTCGGCCGTGACCTTGACGGTCGGCAGCACGTTCTGGGCGAGCGCTTCCGGCGCGCCCAGCGGCGCGAACAGCATGGCGGCCAGCGCGCAGGAGACGGGGCGCGGGAAAAATTCCGCGGACGGGACAACAAAAGACTTCGGGCGTTTCATGGCGGATCCTCGTTCCGACCGCCTGGACGCGAGCAGCGACAAAATCCGTCTTCGCGTACGGCAAGGGCCGTACGCTGCCCGGATCGTCTGTCGCCCTCCGTTCCCCGCAGGCGGTCTGTTGCGGCAAACCCGCGCACCCGGTCGGGCGCGCGGTATCGACAGGCCGGTCTCCGGGCTTGCGAACGGCATCCGTGAAGCGATCTCGCCGGATGCCCGAAACACCGCCTTCCCGATGCATCCGCGCGTTTCTGTCGAAACCACGTTGCGCATCAGTGGCAGGCCGTTCGTCGTGAAAACGGCCGGGGTGAATCTTGGGTTCGCCTACCGTTGCGGGGGCAGCCCAGGCATTGCGGCATGTCGCCGCGCACCTGATTCCCGTTTATCCCGGACGGCTGGAAAACCGGCCGGGCACCTGATGGCCCTGTTTTAAATGAGGCATATTCTTGGGGTCAAGACAATTTTCGATAGCTATAACCAATAGGTCATATAGGGTGGGCGAATGGCATCGGTGTTTCCCTGTATTTCTTATAGGAAACAAACAGTTGACTGTTTTGTTTTGCTGGCTGAGCCGCGCCGGGAACGTCGATCAGGCGGGTTTTGTGTGGGGAAAAAACAATGGAAACGTCGTTTTCGCCAGGCTGTATCGATTCTTCGAACGCGGCCGATCCGCAAAGCGGCGATTGCAGGGACGGGCCTCGGCGTGGCGTAAAGACTTTGCCCGAACGGGGGTTGACGGGAACGGGCGGGCGCCGGCCTTCAGGCCGGCTCGATCAGCACCGCCGCCCCCACGCTGCGGCCTTCCGCGGCGAGGATGTTGTAGGTGCGGCACAGCGCGCCGACGTCCATCACCTCCAGGCCGATGCGGGCCTCGATCAGGGGGCGGGTGATCGAGGGCGGCGGAAAGCGCAGGCGCGCGCCGGTGCCGAGCAGCAGAATGTCGAGTTCGCGCCGCGCGACCCATTCGAAGTGGGCGGGGGTCAGCGCGTGGAAGCCGAGACCGGCCCAGGGCGCGATTTCCACCCCGCGGGCGGTGAGCAGCAGGCTGGCGTCGTGGCGCCGGCCGTCGATCAGGACGTGGTCGGGGCCGTAGCCGGTGAAGCGCGGTTGCCCGGCGCCGGCGTTGAGGTGGAGCTTCATGGCCGAACCTTAGCAGAGGCCCGGGGCGGCGGCGAGGCGGCGGCATCGGGTTTGCCGGGGCGGGGCGGCTCCGGTAAAATTGCGCGTTTTCCAAGGCATTGTTTTGCCTTGAATTTCTCAGGGAACCCGACCGTGATGGCTGACGACGCGCCCCGCCTGCGCACCATTCTCAAATCGAGCAAGCTCGACAACGTCTGCTACGACATCCGCGGCCCGGTGATGGCGCGCGCCCGGCAGATGGAGGAAGAAGGCCATCGCATCATCAAGCTGAACATCGGCAACCCCGCGCCCTTCGGCTTCGAGGCGCCGGAGGAGATCGTGCAGGACGTGATCCTCAACCTGCCGAACGCCTCGGGCTACAGCGATTCCAAGGGCCTGTTCTCGGCGCGCAAGGCGATCATGCACGAGACCCAGCGCAAGGGCATCGCCGGCGTGACGATCGACGACATCTTCGTCGGCAACGGCGTGTCCGAACTCATTGTCATGTCGATGCAGGCGCTCTTGAACAACGGCGACGAAGTGCTGGTGCCGGCGCCGGACTATCCGCTGTGGACGGCGGCGGTGAGCCTGGGCGGCGGCAAGCCGCGCCACTATCTGTGCGACGAGGGCGCCGGCTGGCTGCCGGACCTCGACGACATTCGCGCCAAGATCACGCCCAACACGCGCGCCCTCGTCGTCATCAACCCGAACAACCCGACCGGCGCGCTGTACCCGGTGGAACTGCTGCGCGAGATTCTGGACATCGCGCGGCAGCACCAGCTCATCGTCTACGCCGACGAAATCTACGACAAGGTGCTGTACGACGGCGCGGCGCACACCTCGATCGGCTCGCTCGCCGACGACGTGCTCGTCGTCACCTTCAACGGCCTGTCGAAGAACTACCGCGCCTGCGGCTACCGCGCCGGCTGGCTGATCGTGTCGGGCGACAAGCGCCACGCGAAGGATTACCTCGAAGGCCTGAACATGCTGGCCTCGATGCGCCTGTGCTCGAACGTGCCCGGCCAGCATGCGATCCAGACCGCGCTCGGCGGCTACCAGAGCATCAACGACCTGGTCGCGCCGGGCGGGCGGCTGGCGCGCCAGCGCGACCTGGCGCACGCGCTGCTGACCGAAATTCCCGGCGTGAGCTGCGTCAAGCCCCGCGCGGCGATGTACCTGTTTCCGCGTTTCGACCCGAAGCTGTATCCGATCGACAACGACCAGAAATTCATCCTCAACCTGCTGGAGGAGGAGCGCGTGCTGGTGGTGCAGGGCAGCGGCTTCAACTGGCCGCACGCGGACCACATCCGCGTCGTGTTCCTGCCGCACGAGGAAGACCTGAGCGAGGCCATCGGCCGCATCGGGCGCTTCCTCGACCGCAACCGGGCGCACCGGTAGCGGCGATGGGCGGATGCGCGGAGACGGGGAAAGAGAGGTCTTCGCGCAGTCCGGGTTTGACCTGTTTTGAATAACCGATTTGCTGAGAAAAACCTTATGAAACCCATCCACGTCGGCCTCCTGGGCCTGGGCACCGTCGGCGGCGGCACGCTCACCGTGCTGCGCCGCAACGCGGCCGAGATCGCGCGCCGCGCCGGCCGCGAAATCCGCGTCGTGCGCGCCGCCGTGCGCAACCTCGACAAGGCCAAGCCGCTCGCCGGCGATCTGCCGCTCACCACCGACCCCTTCGACGTGGTGGACGACCCCGCCATCGACATCGTGGTCGAGCTGATCGGCGGCCTGGAACCCGCGCGCGAACTGGTGATGCAGGCGATCGCCAACGGCAAGCACGTGGTCACCGCCAACAAGCACCTGGTCGCGAAATATGGCAACGAAATCTTCGCCGCGGCGCAGGCCAAGGGCGTGATGGTCGCCTTCGAGGCGGCGGTGGCCGGTGGCATTCCCATCATCAAGGCGCTGCGCGAAGGCCTCACCGCCAACCGCATCGAGTGGCTGGCCGGCATCATCAACGGCACCAGCAACTTCATCCTCACCGAGATGCGCGACAAGGGCGCGGCCTTCGACGACGTGCTGAAGGAAGCGCAGCGCCTGGGCTACGCCGAAGCCGACCCGACCTTCGACATCGAGGGCATCGACGCCGCGCACAAGCTCACCATCCTGTCGGCGATCGCCTTCGGCATTCCGATGCAGTTCGACCGCGCCTACACCGAAGGTCTCTCGAAGCTCACGCGCGAGGACGTGAAGTACGCCGAGGAACTGGGCTACCGGATCAAATTGCTGGGCATCGCCCGGCGCGCCGAGGCCGGCATCGAGCTGCGCGTGCATCCCACGCTGATTCCCGAGCGCCGCCTCATCGCCAACGTCGACGGCGCGATGAACGCCGTGCTGGTGAAAGGCGACGCCGTCGGGCCCACGCTCTACTACGGCGCGGGTGCGGGTTCCGAGCCGACCGCCTCGGCCGTGGTCGCCGATCTGGTCGACGTGACGCGCCTGCACACCGCCGATCCGCACCACCGCGTGCCGCATCTCGCCTTCCAGCCCGATCAATTGGCCAGCACACCCATCCTGCCGATGGACGAAGTGCGCACCGCTTACTACCTGCGCCTGCGCGCCTTCGACCGGCCGGGCGTGCTGGCCGACATCACCCGCATCCTCGCCGACGGCGAGATTTCCATCGACGCCATGATCCAGAAGGAACCGGGCGAGGGCGAGGAGCAGGTGGACATCATCCTGCTGACGCACGTGACCGTCGAGAAGAACGTCAACGCCGCCATCGCCCGGATCGAGGCGCTCGATACCGTGGCCGGCAAGGTCATGCGCATCCGGCTGGAAACGCTCTCGGGCCGCTGACATGGCCGCGTCCGTTTCGATGGATCGAAAGGCCGCGCCGTGAACGCGTTTTCCGGCGCGTTCATGGCCACGCTCGCCGAGCCGATCCGGCACGACATGGGCCGCTATTTCGCGCAGGCCGGCGGCTGTCACGCCGGGCCCTGGCGCGTCGAGGAATTCGGCGAGCGGAGCCGTCCGGGGTTCGGCCACGACGAACTGGTCGCCTGCCTGCAGCGCCTGCTGACCGGCCGCGCAGACCCCGCGTTCGCCGAGCTGTCCGAGCAGATGACGCGCGCCTGCGCGCGCAACGTGCCGTTCCCCATCGTCGCCCATGAGCTGGCGCATCTGCGCGACCGGCTCATCCGGCTGGCCGTCGAGGATGGCAACATGGCGGCGATCGGCGCGATCATCGCCTTCTTCGACGAGCTGAAGGACATGCTGGCGCGCATCTACCTGGGCAGCTTCCTCGGCGCGCTCGGCCATCGCAACAGCGTGCGGCTGCGCCACATCGCCGCGCTGGCCGAGAAGAATCTGCTGATCCATTTCGAGAAGCACCTGGACTGGCTCAAGCAGCTCACGCTGGCGGTGTCGGCGCGCGACGGCGCGGCCATGCCGGAGGCGCACCACGAGCGCTGCGAATTCGGCAAATGGCTGCACGGCGAGGGCGCCAAGCTGGTGCGCGACAAAAGCCACCACACCCATCTGGTCGAGGTGCACGCGGCGATGCACCGCGTGGTGGACGAGATCGCCGACATGATGGGCCAGAACCGCGACAGCCTGCCGCTCTACGCGCTGATGAAAAAGGCCGAGAACTACTCGCTGGACATCGGCAACGAGGTCGCCATGCTGAACAGCATGGTGATCATGACCAACTACAACAAGGACCCGATGACGGGCGGGCTCACGCGCCGTTCGCTGGAGCGGGTCATGATCAACCAGCTCGAGATTTCCAAGGCGACCGAGACGCCGTTCTGCCTGCTGATGTGCGACGTTGATCACTTCAAGCAGATTAACGACAATCACGGACACACGGCCGGCGACCGCGCCATCGTGCGCTTCGCCGAGACGCTGCGGAGCAACCTGCGGCAGGCCGATCTGCTGTTCCGCTTCGGCGGCGACGAATTCCTGATCATGCTGCCGTCGACCGGCTACGCGCAGGGCCTGGATGTCGCCGAGAAGCTGCGCGCGGCGGTCGCCGGCCTGCGCATGGAGACCGAGCGCGGCGGCTTCGACATGCGCGCGAGCTTCGGCCTGCTCGAAGTCTGCGGCAGCAAGACGGCTTTCATCGACAGCGAACTCGTCAACAACCTGATCAAGGAATGCGACCAGCGCCTGTATCTCGCCAAGCACCGCGGCCGCAACCAGGTCGCCTGAGACGGCCCGGCCGGCCGGACGCGCCATTCACACTATCGGAATCGACATGAAGTACCAGTCCACCCGCGGCAACGCACCCCAGCTCCGCTTCTCCGACATCCTGCTCGGCGGGCTCGCCAGCGACGGCGGCCTCTACGTGCCGGACGCCTACCCGCGCTTCACCGCCGCCGAACTCGCGTCGATGCGCGGCATGGACTACCGCGCGCTGGCCTTCGCGGTACTGTCGCGCCTGGTCGACGACATTCCCGCCGACGACCTCAGGCGCCTCATCGACAAGACCTACACCGCGCAGGTCTACCGCTACGTCACCGACCAGGAAAACGCCGAGGACATCACCCCGCTCAAGACCCTGGAGCCGGGCCTGCACGTGCTCGCGCTGTCCAACGGCCCGACGCTGGCCTTCAAGGACATGGCGATGCAGCTCCTGGGCAACCTGTTCGAGTATGCGCTCGGCCGAACCGGCGGCGAACTCAACATCCTCGGCGCGACCTCCGGCGACACCGGCTCCGCCGCCGAATACGCGATGCGCGGCAAGAAAGGTGTACGCGTCTTCATGCTGTCGCCCGAGCACGGCATGACGCGCTTCCAGCAGGCGCAGATGTACGCGCTCGCGGACGCCAACATCCACAACCTCGTCATCCGCGGCGTGTTCGACCAGTGCCAGGACATCGTCAAGGCCGTGTCCAACGATCTCGACTTCAAGACCAAGCACCACATCGGCGCGGTCAATTCGATCAACTGGGCGCGCGTCGCGGCGCAGAGCGTGTATTACTTCAAGGCCTATTTCGCCGCCACCCACGACAACGACCAGGCCGTGTCGTTCTCCGTGCCCTCGGGCAACTTCGGCAACGTCTGCGCCGGCCACATCGCGCGGCAGATGGGCCTGCCGATCCGGCAGCTCATCGTCGCCACCAACGAGAACGACGTGCTCGACGAATTCTTCCGCACCGGCGTCTACCGGCCGCGTCCCGAGACGAAGCACACCTCCAGCCCGAGCATGGACATTTCCAAGGCGTCCAACTTCGAGCGCTTCGTCTACGACCTGTCGGGCCGCGACGCCGCGAAGATCCGCCAGCTCTGGGGCGCGATCGAAGCCGGCGGCAGCTTCGATCTCAAGGCCGACGGACTTTTCGAGCGCGTGGCCGACTACGGCGTGGTCTCGGGCAGCAGCAATCACGCCAACCGCATCGACACCATCCGCACCGTGTACGAGGTCTACGGCACCCTGATCGATCCGCACACCGCCGACGGGCTGAAAGTCGGCCTGGAGTACCGCGAACCCGGCGTGCCGCTGATCTGCATGGAAACCGCGCAGCCGGCCAAGTTCGAGGACGCCATCCGCGAGGCGCTCGGCATCGCGCCCGTGCGGCCCGCCGACCTGGCCGACCTCGAAGCGCAGCCGCAGAAGAAGCACGTCATGGACGCCGATGCCGAAGCGGTCAAGCGCTACATCGCCGAACGCGCCTGAGTCGCTCGACGCGCTGGCGGCGCAGGCGCGCGCCTGCACCGTTTGCGCGCCGCACCTGCCGCACGCGCCGCGTCCCGTGCTGCGCGTCTCGTCCACCGCGCGGCTGTTGATCGTCGGGCAGGCGCCCGGCCGCCGCGTGCACGAGACCGGCCTGTCGTGGAACGACGCCTCCGGCGACCTGCTGCGGCAATGGCTCGGCGTCACGCGCGACACCTTCTACGACGCCTCGCGCATCGCCATCATGGCGACCGGCCTGTGCTACCCCGGCACCGCGAAGGGTGGCGACCTGCCGCCGCGCCCGGAGTGCGCGCCGCTGTGGCATCCGCCGCTGCGCGCGGCCATGCCGCGGATCGAACTCACGCTGCTGATCGGCGCCTGGGCGCAGGCCTTCTACCTGCGCGAACGGCGCGGCCGCACGCTCACCGACACCGTGCGCGCCTGGCGCGATTTCGCGCCGGACTACCTGCCGCTGCCGCATCCCAGCCCGCGCAACCGGCTCTGGCTCAAGCGCAATCCCTGGTTCGAGGCCGAGGTGATACCCATGCTGCGCGAACGGGTTGGAAGCCTGCTGGCGGCAGGCGATAATGGCGCCGCCCGTCGCGGCGGACACGAATAAGGACATACCGGGAATCCGCATGAAACTCGTCACCTCGCTCACCAGCCCCTATGGCCGCAAGGCCCGCGTGGTGCTGATGGAAAAGAAGCTTCCCTTCCAGCTCCAGGTCGAGAATCCCTGGCTGCCCGACACCCCCGTGGCCGCGCTCAACCCGCTCGGCAAGGTGCCGGTGCTGGTGCTCGAAGACGGCGTGTCCGTCTTCGATTCGCGCGTCATCGTCGAATACCTCGACGCGCTCTCGCCCGTGGCGCATCTGATTCCCGGCGAACCGAAAAGCCGCATGGTCGTGCGCGGCGTCGAAGCCCTGGCCGACGGCGTCACCGACGCGGCCGTCGCCGCCTTCCAGGAGCGCAAGCGCCCCGCCGACATCCAGAGCCCCGACTGGCTCGGCCTGCAGGAACGCACCCTGTTCCGCGGCCTCGAAGCCCTGTCCGAAGCCCTCGGCGAAAAACCCTGGTACCTCGGCAACGGCATGACGCTGGCCGACATCGCCTGCGGCTGCATGCTCGGCTACCTCGATCTGCGTTTCGCCGAAATCGACTGGCGGAACGCGCACCCCAACCTGGCGAAACTCTTCGACAAACTGATGACCCGGTCCTCGTTCCAGGAGACCAGGCCGGTCGTGTAAAGGAGGCGTGACATGGCGCGTGCAGTGGCAACCCTCGCCGGCGGCTGCTTCTGGTGCATCGAAACCGTGTTCAACCGGCTGTGCGGCGTCGAGTCCGCCGTTTCCGGCTACATGGGCGGCCACACGGCCAACCCTGCCTACGAGGCTATCTGCAACGGCGACACCGGCCACGCCGAAGTCGTGCAGATCGCCTACGATCCGGACGAAATCAGTTTCCGCGACCTGCTCGACGTCTTCTTCACGATCCACGACCCCACCCAACTCGACCGCCAGGGGAACGACGTCGGCACGCAGTACCGCTCCGCCATCTTCTGGCACACGCCGGAGCAGAAGGCCGAGGCCGAAGCGGCAATCGCGGTGCTGGCGGCATCGCGGCAGTTCGGCGGCGCGCCGATCGTGACCGAGGTCGCCGAAGCCAGCGTGTTCTACCCCGCCGAGGACTACCACCAGCGCTATTTCGAACAGAACCCGCAGCAGCCGTATTGCCAGTTCGTCGTCGCGCCCAAGGTGGCGAAGGCGGAGGGGAAGTTCAGCGGCCGCTTGAAGTGATTTGAGAATTATTCATCGCGTGGTATGAGGCTCGACTTCGACACGATATCTTGCAGACTGGGCGCGATTGGCTAGGTTGAAAAGGCCATTTCCGATCATTCCTGCAGTCGCCCGACAGAGACTTTGTGATGAACAGACTCCGATTCTGCATATTGCTTCTAGCAGGGCAAGCATTCATGGCATCGCCATCGGTTGCGCATGCAGAGGTGTCTCCGGCGGCGGCAAACATCAGTACCGCGGCCGCCGTGAATTTGGCCGGGCGTCAGCGTATGCTGTCGCAGCGCATCGTGAAGGCATATCTCATGGCGGGGCAGGGGATCGCGGCCGATGACGCGCGGGCCATCCTGCAAGAATCGATCGAACAGTTTGAATCGCAGCTCGCGGCGTTGAAAGCGTTTCAACCGACGCCGGGGGTGCGGAGTGCGCTTGTCAGCCTGGAAGGTGCATGGAACACATGCCGGTCCATCCTGGCTTCACCACCGAGCAAGGCGGGTGCTGTAGCGCTTTATGATGTCAACGAGGCGCTACAGAAGGCGGCGCATAGTGTGACGCTGGCCTATGAGGGAGTCACCCTCGCGCCACTCGATCACCTGATCGGTATCACGGGACGCCAGCGCATGCTGTTGCAGCGCATGGCCAAATTCTATTTCTATCGTACGTGGGGACTCTACGACGGTGCAGCCGATATGGAACTGCATCTGAGCCGTGCGCATTTCACCGCCGTACTCAACCAGATTGAAAATTCGCTCCTCGCATCGCCGTATGTCAAGGCAAGCGCGGCGCGAGTCCGGAACGCGTGGGGGCCATACCAGGAAGTACTGTTTGCGAACCGGGAGCCTGGGAAGATGCGCGGGAATGCGTCGCGGGTGGCCGAACTGAGCGAGCAAGTACTCGTGGTTACGGAGGAACTCGTGGCGGAACTCATGGAACAGGCACAGAGCGCGCAGCACTAGATTCGCTCACGCACGAGCAGAAGGCCGAGGCGGTTGAGCAAATACATAGGCCGCAATGTCGGGTTTGATGATCAGGTTGCGCATGAAGAACCTGTTTATGCTTTCACCCACGAATCCTTCAACGTCACCGTCCGGTTGAACACCGGCGCACCCGGTTTCGTATCGACCCGATCAGCGACGAAGTAGCCGTGCCGCTCGAACTGGAAGGACTGCTCGGGCGCGGCGTCTTTCAACGCGGGCTCCAGTTGCGCGTGGATGACCTTCACTGAATCGGCGTTGAGGTCGTCGAGGAAGTTGCCGGTCTCGGCACCGGGTTGCGCGGTCCTGAACAGGCGGTCGTAGAGGCGTACTTCGGTTTCGACGGCGTGCGCGGCGCTCAGCCAGTGGATGTTGCCCTTGACCTTGACCGAGTCGGCGCCGGGGGTGCCGGACTTGGTGTCGGGCAGGTACTCGCAATGCACGGCGGTGATGGTGCCGTCGGCGTCCTTGTCGCAGCCGGTGCATTGGACGACGTAGCCGTAGCGCAGGCGTACCGAGTTGCCCGGGAATAATCGGAAGTAGCCCTTGGGCGGGGTTTCCTCGAAGTCTTCGCGCTCGATCCACAGTTCGCGCGACAAGGGCACGGCGCGTTTGCCGAGGTACGGCTGCTGCGGGTGGTTGGGCGCGAAGCATTCTTCGCTCTGGCCTTCGGGGTAGTTGTCGAGGATGAGTTTGACCGGGTCGAGCACGGCGATGCGGCGCAGGGCGGAATCATTCAAGACATCGCGCTGGCAGGCTTCGAACACGCTGTAGTCGATCCAGCCGTCGGACTTGGAGACGCCGATCTGGTCGGTGAAGCGGCGGAAGCCTTCGGCGGTGTAGCCGCGCCGGCGCGCGCCGACGAGAGTGGGCATGCGCGGATCGTCCCAGCCCGCGACGTGTTTTTCCTCGACGAGCTGGATGAGCTTGCGCTTGGACAGCACGACGTAGGTGAGGTTGAGGCGGGCGAATTCGATCTGCTGCGGCAACGGGCGGGTGAAGAAGCCGCCGTCGGCGAGTTTGTCGAGCAGCCAGTCGTAGAAGGGGCGCTGGTCCTCGAATTCCAGGGTGCAGATCGAGTGGGTGATGTGTTCGATCGCGTCCTCGATGGGGTGGGCGTAGGTGTACATCGGGTAGATGCACCAGGTGTCGCCGGTGTTGTGGTGGTGCGCGCGTTTGATGCGATAGATGGCCGGATCGCGCAGGTTGATGTTGGGCGAGGCCATGTCGATCTTCGCGCGCAGCACGTGTGCGCCGTCGGCGAATTCGCCGGCCTTCATGCGACGGAAGAGGTCGAGGTTTTCTTGCGCGCTGCGGGTGCGGTAGGGACTGTCCTTGCCCGGCTCCGTGAGTGTGCCGCGATAGTCGCGCATCTCCTCGGCGGTGAGTGAATCGACGTAGGCGAGCCCGGCCTGGATCAGGTATTCGGCGCAGGCGTACATGGTGTCGAAGTAGTCCGACGCGAAATAGAGGTGCGTGCCCCAGTCGAAGCCCAGCCATTTCACCGCATCGGTGATCGAATCGACGTATTCCTGGCTTTCCTTTTCCGGGTTGGTGTCGTCGAAGCGCAAATGGCACACGCCGCCGTAGTCGCGCGCGAGCCCGAAGTTCAGAAAAATCGATTTCGCATGGCCCAGGTGCAGGTAACCGTTGGGCTCAGGCGGAAAGCGCGTTTCCACGCGGCCACCCCACTTGCCCTCGGCGTTCTGCGCGTCGACGAGGTTGCGGATGAAGTTGGCGGCGGGGGCGGGGGCGTCGTGCGACATGGGACGTTGAAATCGGTGCGAAATAAGAAAAAACGGGTCAGCGCGAATCGCCAAGCAGGCGCTGCTCCAGCAGGGTTTGCATGTTGCGGCGGCCGTCGGCGATCACGAAAATCACGACGCGCTTGTCGATTATCCGGTAAATCAGGCGGTAAGGCTTGAAAAAGACCTGCCGGTATTCCCGGATGCCGAGCGCCAGGAGTTCGCGTGGATGTGCGCCACGTTCGGGAAAAGTGGCCAGATCGTCGGCTACCTTCAGAAGCCGTTCCAGCACCCGGTCGGCCTGCGCGGGCGAGTCGTGGTTCGAGATGTAGGCGTGGAGAGCTTCCAGATCGCGCTCGGCACCTGCGGTGAGCAGAACCTTCCAGCGCATCGTCCTATTTCTTGCGCAGGCGTTCGACGACTTCGGACAGGGGGCGGGTTCTGTCGTCTTCTACGTCCTGATTGCCCAGTGCCAGCAGTTTCAGCAGGGCGAGGGTTTCCTGGGTTTCCTCGTAGCTGGCGACATCCTGGATGACGGCCCTGGCCTCGCCATTCTGGGTGATGACCATGGGCTCGCGCAGTTCCGTTAATTGATTCAGGACCTCGGCAGCATTGGCCTTGAGGTAGCTGATGGGTTTGACCTGGGTCGAATAGCGCATGGCGGCTCCTGAACAGATGAGACCGAATATAGTCTTTTATCGGTTCTTCGACAATGCGGCTCAGACGATGATGCCGCCGCCCAGGCACACGTCACCGTCGTACAGCACTACCGACTGCCCGGGCGTGACCGCCCATTGCGGTGCGTCGAAGACCAGTTCCAGCGTGTCGTCGTAGAGCGTGCTGATGTGGCAGGCGGCGTCCTGCTGGCGGTAGCGGGTCTTGGCGGTGCAGGGGCGCTCGGGGGCGGGGGGTACGCCGGCGATCCACGAAAGCTGGCCGGCGCCGAGGCTGCTGCGCTGCAGCAAGGGATGGTCATGGCCCTGCACGACGATCAGCGTATTGCTGGCCAGGTCCTTGCCGGCCACGAACCAGGGCGCGCCGTCGCCGTTCTTCTGGCCGCCGATGCCCAAACCCTGACGCTGGCCGAGGGTGTAGTACATCAGCCCCTGATGCGTGCCGACGACGCGACCTTCGGGTGTGACCATCTCGCCGGGGTCGCGCGGCAGGTAGCGTTCGAGGAATGCGCGGAAGTTGCGCTCGCCGATGAAGCAGATGCCCGTGCTGTCCTTCTTCTTCGCGTTGGGCAGGCCGATCTTTTCGGCAAGCAGCCGCACCTCGGGCTTGGGCAAGTCGGCGAGGGGAAAGAGCGCGGGTTGCAGTTGCGCCTGGTTCAGCCGGTAGAGGAAGTAGCTCTGGTCCTTGTTGGCGTCGCCGGCCTTCAGGAGCGTCGCGCGGCCGGCGGCGTCCTGTCCCTTGCCGACGTAGTGGCCGGTGGCGATGAAGTCCGCGCCGCGCGCCACGGCGTCTTCCAGGAAGGCCTTGAACTTGATCTCGCTGTTGCACAGCACGTCCGGGTTGGGCGTGCGGCCGGCCTGGTATTCGGCGAGGAAGTAGCTGAACACGCGTTCCTTGTATTCGCGGGCGAAATTGACCGCCTCGACCTCGATGCCGAGCACGTCGGCCACCGCGAGCACGTCGAGGAAATCCTGCCGCGCGGTGCACTGGTCGGTGCCGTCGTCGTCGTCCCAGTTCTTCATGAACACGCCGAGCACGTCGTAGCCCTGCCGCTTGAGCAGGTACGCCGCGACGGCGGAATCGACGCCGCCCGAGAGGCCGACGACGACGCGCGCGTTCATGCGTGAGCGACGAAATTCAGCGGGAAGCGCCGGCCGGCGAGCGCG
>Ga0228535_1000998_pt1 | contig 56626 bp, 51 predicted proteins | sample SJ1metagenome_FD_168457 | JGI IMG/M metagenome (GOLD analysis project Ga0228535, IMG submission 168457) | Enriched culture of PCE-dechlorinating microbial communities from Ithaca, New York, USA - SJ1 | ecosystem: Engineered > Modeled > Simulated communities (microbial... > Unclassified | place... | reverse complement strand
AGACTCGAAAAGACTGTGGCTGTAGTCTTTTCGAGATTACAGAGAATAAAATGATATTAAGCAACCTGGCACAGATGCCGGCAAAAGGATCCGGCACGGTCACGAGCCTGGCACAGATGCCGGCAAAAGGATCCGGCACGGTCGCGAACCTGGCACAGATGCCGGCAAAAGGATCCGGCACGGTCGTGAACCTGGCACCGCCGTGCACCAATCACTTTCAGAAATTTTCGTTTAGGATGCAATAACTAATTCTTATCGTTGACAGTTGCTTTCAACCTGAAGATCAGATTGTTCCTTGCACCAATTATAGACGCTTCGCGTGCTAACGTGGAGGACTCTGGCAATGTCACAGATGGGATAACCCTGTTCGTAGGCCAGTTTAGCAAATGATCGTCGTGATTCGATAACCATATGATTTCGTGAATTGGATCTGATTTGAGACAAAGTTGGATTTCTATCGCTGGTTGAAAGAAAAGTCATGAGCTGGTCTTCAAGTGCATGGAGTCGCCTGTCTGAAAGGCTTATCGAATAACTGGCAGCTTTATCCACATTTTTATGTGCATCGTTGATCAGGGCGATGTAATTCACTCTTCCTTGTTCAACCGAATCACCTAAGTGCGTAAAGAGTCTTTGGCTCGAAATAATTTCCTGCTTCCGGTTGGCAATTTCAGAATGGGCAGACCATCGATAGTCCGGGATTTTCTGGACGAGACCTGCCTTGACTGGGTTCACAGCAATGTATTGGATGGCAGAGAGTAGATATTTCTGGTTGGGGATCTCTTGCGAAAAATAACGATTGCCGAAAACTGCACCACTCAGATTGATTTTGCTGGCGTAATAATGTGCAAATTGGGAGTTGATTTTGTGCATCACCTTGTCCAGCGGCACTTCTTGCATCTCGATCAGGAGGTGGTAGTGGTTGTCCATGATCGTATAGTAGAGGACGTGGCATCCGGCCTCTGCTACAACTTTGCGCAGGATGTCGAGAAAATGGGCTTTGTCGATCGTTTCTTCAAAAATGTGGAATTTGTTGTGGCCGCGGTGGGTGATGTGGTAGATGCCACCGGGATGAAATTGGCGCAAAGGTCTGGGCATGGGCGCGTTCTCCTTGTCTGGCCGCTGGATTTTCCGGCAAATCAAATCAGACAAGATGAGTCAGTGCGTTCAGACGCACCACAAAAAAAGCGGACCTGACACCAGTGTATCAGATCCGCTTCTGGAGAGAAGTCCTAATCGTGCGACAAAATTCGCGAAAACTCGACAGCCATCAATCCGTCACAAAATACAGAGCGGCTTCGCCTTTTTCGCGGTTGGCGGAGACGATGACGTCGCGGTCGGCTTCGTTGATGACGGAGACGTTGCTGGGGCCGACACCTTCGTCGATCAAGATCGTTTCAAGTGCCAGTTCGCCAGTTGCCGCGTCTCCTGTCTCGGCCATGCCAGCTGCACCCGCACGGCTGCCTTGGCCACCGGCAGCAGTCACGCAGAAGAGCTGCATCTTGCCGCGCCGGCAACCGCCGATGAAAGCGGGGCGTCCGCGCAAGGTGGCGGATACGACGACGTGATAAAATTCGCTGACTTCCGGATGTTCATAGATGCGTTCATAGCGGCCGCCCTTGAGTTTGTAGATGCGGTAGTACTGGCCGTGGAACGCTTCGATGGTGGCGATTTCCAACTCGCCGTCGCCGTCAAGGTCGATGGCGGCGAGGTCACTGACGGGCCAGTCCATGATTTGCTCGATCGTCCAGTCCTGGCCGGCAGCTGCGGGTGGCGTCACGATGAATGCTCCTTCGCGGGCACCAACCATGGAGGCTTCGCGGCCATTCCAGGTGACGCGCGAGTAACCGTGGTTCTGGGTCAGGCCGTCTTTGAGCACGGTCAGCTCAATAGGCTGGTTCAGGTCAGCTGGCAGCTCGGCGACATAGATCTTGCCGGGGGAGGACCAGTCTTCCTTGGTCTCTTTCTTGGTGGCCAAGGTGCAGCCAATGAAATACTGGCGGCCATCGGCAGCTGTCAAAACATCAAAGCGGTGGATGTAGGGCAGGGTGAAGAGCTCCTTGACGGCAAAGGTGCCGTCGGCCTGGGGACGGACCCAGACAATGGTGGCTTCTTCCCATTGGAACATGCGGAAAAATTTCTGGTTGGAGAGAAATTCGCCATTGGTGCCGGACAGCGGCACAAAGCTCATGGTGCCACCGGGTGCGGACCAGACGATGCGCTGCTGGTCGTAATCAGGAGCGGCATAGGCCAGGCAGGCGCCTTCACCTTCGGTGGCGAGCAGAGCCAGGCGCTCGCCGTTGATTTCGATCTGGCCTGTGGCGTAGCAGCGGTTGAGTTCAGTCAGGAATTTCTTTTCGAATTGCATGGGACCTCCGGTTCGATTTGGGTTGCTGGTTGGCAAAGCAAGGGCGGTTTGTTCTTCAGGTGGACGGGCGGGTGGGAACAAGGGTAATCTTCAAGCCTTTGGCCCGGAACCGCTCGAGTTCGTCCGGGTCAGCTGAATCATCGGTGATCAGGTGGGTGATGTCGCTGAGGCTGCCGCTGAGGAAATTGCGCTCGCGACCGATTTTGCTGCCGTCCGTGACGACGATTTTGCTGCCGTTGCAGCGCTTGAGCATCATCTGGTTGATGGCGGTCTCCGGCAGGACCTCGGTGGTGATGCCACCTTTGACACTGATGCCGGATACACCGATGACGCATTTGGTCGCCTTGATCTTGGACAAGGTGTTCAGGGCAAATTCACCGATCAGCGACTGTTTGTTGCCATAGACTTCTCCGCCGGTGAGGATGACTTCGACCGTGCGATCGTGGGGCAACTGGATCAGTTTGGCATTGTTGGTCACAATGACCACGGACTTGTCTTTCAAATAGGGCACGATGCGCATGGCGGTGGAACTGGAGTTGATGAAGACGACGTCCTTGTCCTCGATCATCTGTGCGGCGGCCCGGACGATATCGTCTTTGACCAGGTCGAGATCACTGGACAACGGCTCTGCCCTGGTCTGCACATACTCGTGGCTGACCAGGCGGACACCGCCGAAAAAGCGCTCGACCAGGCCCTTGCGCGCCATCTGGTCGAGATCGCGCCGGACTGTGATTTCGGATATCTTGAGCCATTTGGCCAAGGTTACAACTTCAGCAGACTGGTATTGGGCCAGATGGTTCATGATTTTGTCTTGTCGTTTCTGGATGACACTTTTACTGCTTTTCATCTGGAGGCCTCGCGTGTCTTCAGTTTTCCGCTTTCTGGCTGGTCTGAGGATTCGATCTGGATTTCATGGACTTGGATACCAAGTTCCTGCAGCTGGAAAATCGCTGAAGGATCGGCTGAGTCATCGGTGATCAGAATCGAGGCGTCTCTGGCCGATCCGATCTGGAAATTGTTCTGCTGGCCGATCTTGGAGCCATCGGCCAGGATGATGCACTGGGAAGAACGCCGGATCATCAATTCATTAATGGCCGTCTCTTGCAAAACGCTGGTGAAAATGCCACCCCTGGCGCTGATGCCGCTGACGCCGATGAAGGCTTTGCTGGCGCGAATGCGAGATAGATTGTTGACCGCCATTTCGCCGACCATGGATTTCTTGTTGCCACGGACTTCGCCACCCGTAAAAATCAGCTCGATGCCAGGGGCCAGATCCATCGACAGGGCCAGACCATTATTGGTCACAACAATGACTTTCTTATTGGTGATGAATGGCAGGATCTGGATGGCTGTGGTGCTCGAATTGATCAAAATGGTATCACCATCGTTGATCAGTGAAGCTGCATACCGGGCGATGGCCATTTTGCTGCTCTCTGACAAGGCCTCTGGTTCAGAGGAAGGATCGTCGTACAAAGTGCCTTTGACCAGGTTGGCCCCGCCCCGGACAATCCGGACAAAGCCCTGGCCAGCCAAGTCCTGCAGATCGCGCCGGACGGTCAGGTTGGAAACGTTCAATTCAGCAGCCAGATGCTCAGTCGAAACATGGTTTCGCTCTTGCAGGATCTGGAGTATGGTTTGCTGGCGTTTTTGGACGATGGCTTTGCTGTTTTTCATGCAGGCCTCAGAGCTCGGTGGATGATCAAATGTTCGTATAATTTATTTTATTGTATATAAATTTGAAAATCAATCCTAAATTTAAGATAATTTCGCAAAAACTCTTTCGTAACAATGCGCTTATGAACATTATGTGTGCATATAAAACATAAAAGAAGTTTGCTTCTGCAACAATGCGTAAAACTTACAGAAAATTAGGTAAAGATTGTTGAAATTGTCAGTGCGAGGTGTAGAATGGGATTTATAAGAAACGTAAAAACAATCATATCGATCAAAACAATCATATAATATTTTTGATCAGATCCGTTGCCACCCAGCCTTCAATTTCAAGGAGATCGCCATGTTTAAAGAATTGCTCGAAAAGAACCGTGTTTGCTTTCATGAAGGTTTTTCCACCTGGCAGGAAGCGGTCGAGGCCTCATGCCAGCCCTTGCTGAAGCAGGGTGTCATCACAGAGGAGTACATTGCTGCGATCATTCGCAATGTCACCGAATACGGACCCTATGTTGTGATCGCCCCGGACATCTGTATCCCGCACGCTCAGCAAGGACTCGGTGTCAATGAGACCGCGATCAGTTTCATGCGTACCGCACAACCGGTCCATTTCAGTGAAGATCCGGAACATGATGCCCGTCTCTTTTTTGTCCTGGCTTCAGTCGATAACGATGCCCACCTGAAAAATCTCCAGGCCATGGTTGAAGCGGTGTCTGATTCAGACCAGGTTGCCATCATGCTCAATGCGACCTGTCCCGAAGACCTGGCCACCTTGCCCTGAATCAAAGGCCTGTCCACATTATCCTGATTCAGCGATGATCCGGTACAGCTGACGGAGCATCTTGAATAGAACCACTCACCACAAGGAGGTACTTATTTGATGGATGCCGTAACCCAATTCCTGCTCAGTGTCTGGGCGTTCTTCCAGAACAACATCCTCACCAAGCCTGCGTTTTTCGTTGGCTTCATTGTCCTGCTCGGTTACCTGCTGCTGAAAAAACCCTTCTATGAAGCTCTGGCCGGATTTATCAAGGCCACCGTCGGCTACATGATCCTCAACGTCGCAGCTGGCGGCCTGGTTACCAACTTCCGTCCGATCCTGGCTGGCCTGAATGGTCGTTTCCAGCTCAATGCTGCCGTCATCGACCCCTATTTCGGCCAGGCTGCTGCCCAGAAAGCTGTTGAAGCCGCTGGCAAATCATTCGCCATGATGATGCAGGTCCTGCTCCTGGCTTTCATCTGGAACCTGGTCCTGGTTGCCCTGCGCAAGATTTCCAAAGTCCGCACGGTGTTCATCACCGGCCATATCATGGTCCAGCAGTCCTCAACCGCCCTCTGGCTCGTCTTGTTCGCCTTCCCGAACCTGCAGCAGATCCCGACCCTGATCATGCTCGGCCTCCTGCTCGGTACCTACTGGGCCGTCTTTGCCAACCTCTCGGTTGAAAGCACTCAGGAACTGACTGAAGGCGGCGGTTTCGCCGTCGGCCACCAGCAGATGTTCGGCATCTGGCTGACCGACAAACTGGCCACCCGCATGAGCCGTGGCAAGCAAGGCAAGAAGATCGAAGACCTCAAGCTGCCTGGTTTCCTCTCGATCTTCAACGAAAACGTCGTGGCCACCTCCGTCCTGATGACCGTCTTCTTCGGCATCATCATGATCATCCTCGGCGAACCCTACATGCGTGAACTCGACAAAACCGGGTTTGCTGCTACCACCAGCTTTGTCTTCTATGTCCTGGAAAAATCCCTGTTTTTCTCCGTTTACGTCAGCATCCTCCAGCTCGGTGTCCGCATGTTCGTCTCCGAACTGCACGAATCCTTCCAGGGTATCTCGCAGAAACTGCTGCCTGGCTCCCTGCCGGCTGTTGACTGCGCCGCAACCTACGGCTTCGGCCATCCCAATGCGATCACCATCGGCTTCCTCTTTGGCGCCATCGGCCAGTTCATCGCCATCATGGGCCTGATCGTGTTCAAGAGCCCGGTCCTGATCATCACTGGCTTCGTCCCTGTCTTCTTCGACAACGCCACCTTTGCTGTCTTCGCCAACAAAAAGGGCGGCCTCAAGGCAGCCATGCTGATCCCGTTCCTGTCCGGCATCATCCAGGTCCTTGGCGGCGCTTTTGCCGCAGCCTATTTCCAGCTCGGCCAATTCGGTGGCTGGCACGGCAACTTTGACTGGGATACCCTCTGGCCGGTCATCGGGTTTGTGATCAAGAACTTCACCTATGTCGGCGTTGCCCTTTCCATCATCCTCATGCTGGCGATCCCGCAGCTGCAGTACTACAAAGGCAAATACCGCCGCGAGAATTATTTCAAAGTCGCCGAAGATTTTGAAAATGCCAAGGCTCATGACGCGGCCTGAGCAGATTTCCGGTTGAACTTTCCTCACTGATCCATTTCAGCTGATATCCAAGGGAGCAGGCGGGCCGATCGCCTCCTCAAGGCCGACCGCCTGCTCCCACCCCCCAAAGAAAGAAGGTACTCCAATGTTGAAAGTAATTGCTGCCTGTGGCAGTGGCATGGGCTCCAGCCAGATCATCAAAATGAAAATCGAGAAAGTGTTCAAGAAACTCAACATTCCAGTCGAAATCCACCACTCCAGCATCAGCGAGGCCAAATCCCTGGCCAGCCAGTACAATGTCGTTTTCTGTTCCGAAGCCCTGAAAAACAATTTCTCTGCAGCGGCCGAAAAAGGCGTCATCATCATCGGCCTGAAAAATCTGCTCGATGAAAAGGAAATGGAAGCCAAAGTTGTCGACCAGATCGTCAACAAGGCCTGATTGGCCATGTTTGGCGTATTTATTCATTCCATCCGGGCATATGTAGCCCTGATTCTGGTCCAGATCCTGTACCAGATGACTGTCCGTGACTTGGAATTCCGCTTCCAGCCTCTGCTCATTCTCGCGGCGGTCGCGATCGGCCTGGTCACCAGTCTGGTCCAAAATTCAATCAACAAAAAAAAGAACGCCGGCAAATCCTGACCAGAAATGCCATTTGTACGTCACATATATTTGTACATAGCACATCGAAATGGGAGAAAATCATGATCACACAATCTGTCACCATCAAGAATCCGCTCGGCCTGCATGCCCGTCCTGCCAAGAATTTCGTCCAGATTGCCAGCCAATACAAGAGCAATGTCACTTTTGCCAAGGACAGCAAGTCCTTTAATGCCAAGTCGATCCTGATGGTCATGAGCGCTGGTGCCAAATGCGGCCAATCCATCGACTTGTCTTGTGACGGACCAGACGAAGCGCAAGCCATGACAGCCCTCGTCGAAGCGATCGACTCCGGCCTGGGTGAGTGATATGTCCCTCTCTCAGCGTACCAAACTGCTGGCCCCGGCCAAGCTGGGCCTGTATGAAAAGGCCATGCCCAATCATCTGACTTGGCCAGCCAAGCTCGCTGCAGCGCGCCAGGCCGGCTATGATTTTGTCGAGATCAGCATCGATGAGACTGCAGAAAAACTGGCTCGCCTGGACTGGCCGGCGATCGAACGGCGCCAGTTGCGCCAGGAGATGGATTTGGCCGGTATCCGGATCGAGACGATGTGTCTGTCCGGTCACCGTAAATATCCGCTGGGCAGCCCGGATGAAGCCATTCGCCGTGAAAGTCTGGCGATCATGGCCCGCGCCATTGACTTGGCGGTGGATCTGGGTGTCCGGATCATTCAGCTGGCTGGTTATGATACGTATTACGATCCGTCGACCGAACAGACCCGGGCCTGGTTTGCCGAAAACCTTGCCGTCAGCGCAGACCTGGCCAGCAGGGAAGGGGTTATCCTGGGTTTTGAGACGATGGAGACGCCCTTCATGGATACGGTTGGCAAGGCCATGGCCTATGTTGATGTGATCGATTCGCCGTATCTCCAAGTCTATCCAGACATTGGCAACCTGACCAACGCTTCGTTGATCTATGGCCGGTCTGTACCGGACGACCTGGACACAGGTCGAGGCCATATCTGCGCGGCCCATTTGAAAGAAACCATTCCCGGCCATTACCGGGAGATTCCCTACGGCACTGGCCACACGGATTTTCGCCATCTGGTGCCGAAACTCCAGGACATGGGCGTCCACCGCTTCACCGCTGAGTTCTGGCATGTCGGCGAACCCGACTGGCAGGCTGTTCTAAGTGGCAATGCCCAGTTTCTGCGCCCCTTCTTCACGAACCAACCCGCTGGATAATCATCCAAAAATCGCCACTAGGAGGCACTATGAGCAAAATTGATGAACTGAACCGCGAAAAATGGATCCTGGGTGCATTCCCGGAATGGGGCACCTGGCTCAATGAAGAGATCGATGCAGAAGTGGTCGAACCAGGTAGCTTCAAAATGTGGTGGATCGGCTGCACCGGCATCTGGGTCAAGACTGAGAACAACACCAATATCGCCATCGACCTCTGGTTTGGTAACGGCAAACGTTCCAAGAAGACCAAGGAAATGGAGAAATTCCACCAGATGCGCAACATGACCGGCGGTCGCCTGACCCAGCCGAACTTGCGCGCCGCCCCGATTGTCTATGATCCGTTCGCTGTCACCACCGTCGATGCCGTGCTTTCGACCCATTACCACAATGACCACATCGACCCCTTCTTCGCTGCCGCCGTGATGAAGAACTGTGCTGCGGACGTGCCTTTTATCGGCCCGCAGGAAAGTGTCAATCGCTGGCTGAGCTATGGTGTGCCTGCTGAGCGCTGCCGTGTCGTCAAACCCGGCGATGTCATCAAAGTCAAGGACACCGAGATCGTGGCCCTCGACTCATTTGACCGCACCTGCCTGGTCACGGCTGATGAGGACATCCGCGGCATCTGCCCGACCGATATGGACGAGAAAGCCGTCAACTACCTGATCAAGACGCCGGCTGGAAACATCTACCACAGTGGCGATTCCCATTATTCCGTCTACTATGCCAAGCACGGCAAGGACCACCAGATCGACGTTGCCCTCGGCTCCTACGGCGAAAACCCGGTTGGCAACCAGGACAAGATGACCTCGATCGACATTCTGCGCATGGCCGAAGCCCTCAACACCAAAGTCGTCATCCCCTTCCATTATGACGTCTGGACCAACTTCAAGGCGGACCCGCTGGAAATCCTGATGCTTTACAACTACAAGAAACATGTCCTGCAGTACGAATTCAAGCCCTTTATCTGGGATGTTGGCGGCATGTTCACCTATCCCCAGGACAAGGACAAGATCCAGTACCACTATCGCCGCGGCTTCGAAGATGCCTTCACGGACGAACCGAACGTACCGTTCCGTTCGATCCTGTAAGAATCATGGCCCGTCCGGGCTGAAGCTGAATTTGTAAAAGAGGACTTTTCCCCATGCTCGAATCCCTGAAACAGGCCGTTTTTGCGGCCAACCTGCTCCTGCCCAAGTACGAGCTGATCACCTTCACCTGGGGTAATGTCTCGGCGATCGACCGGGACAGCGGCCTGGTGGTGATCAAGCCATCCGGGGTCGAATACGAGGATATGACGGCTGATGACATGGTCGTCGTTTCCCTGGACGGCACGGTCGTGGAAGGTCGCCTGAAACCGTCGTCCGACACACCGACGCACCTCGAGCTGTACCGCCAGTTCCCGAACATCGGCGGTGTTGTGCACACCCACTCCACCTGGGCCACCGTTTTTGCCCAGGCCGGGCGTGGTATCCCAGCCTACGGAACGACCCACGCGGATTATTTCCACGGCGAAATCCCCTGTACCCGGGCGATGACCGATGCAGAAATCGGAGGAGCCTATGAACTGGAGACCGGCCGAGTCATTGTCGAGACCTTTTCTCAGCGTGAGCCCGACCATATCCCGGCTGTCCTGGTGCGAAACCACGGCCCCTTCACCTGGGGCAAGGATGCATTTGACGCCGTCCATAACGCCGTCGTGCTCGAAAACCTGGCCAAGATGGCTTTCCTGACCGAATCCCTGGCTGCCGGCCAGATGACCCAGGCCATGCCCGGCACGCTGCTCGACAAGCATTTTCTGAGAAAGCACGGTGCCAACGCCTATTACGGCCAGAATTGATCCTCCGGACCAGGCCCTGGCTCCAGCCCGATTCCCATCTCCACACATCCATCAGACAACCTTCTTTGGGGGAAGCCCTCATCCGTTCGCGGGTGGGGGCTTTTCGCGGGATGCCAGGTCCCGGCTCGGAAAATGCCTGGATATTTTTTTGTGCCGTTTGCTACCGGTGTACCTCATGGGACCGAAACGGCGCGGGATTTTCGCGACAATGGCTCCAAGCTTTCCTGACCGACGGTCAGAGCCACTCTGATTTGACTTCGGACAGCAGGCAAGCCTTTGCACCAGTGGCCTGACAGCCCGGTGACATCGAAGTTGAAACAACGAATGGAGATTAGGTTATGAAAAAATTATTCAAATGCAGTGTGTGTGGATTTGTTGCTGAAGGGGATCAGGCACCGGATATCTGCCCGAAGTGCAAACAAGGCGCTGATAAGTTCGTCGAGCTTGATGATGCAGCTGCCCAGCTGATCTACCAGTCCGACCGCACCAACGACATCCACGCCGAGATCATCGAGCTCTCCAGCCGGATTGCCGCCCTGTGTGAAGAAGGCATCGCCCTGAACCTCGATCCCAACTGCGTCCGTGCTTTCAATGATGCAAAAAATGAAGTCTGGACGATCAAGCAGCGCTCCAAAGCTGAATTGGCTGGTCACATGAGCAAAGGGAAGTGGTGAGTAGAGGTTGCTTTGACTCAGCTATCCATAGAAGCACGAATTGAAGCAATATTTACCATCTTTTAAGTAAGATAATCACATAGATGGCCCTTCGGAATCCTTATAATGATGCAGCATCTCTTGAGGTGTGCATGCATAAAAGGATCAAGGAGGGCCATTTTTCATGGCTTTACACGTCGTCAATGAAGCTCGCCGCTGTCTCAATTGCAAAAAACCGCTCTGCAAAGCAGGGTGCCCAATCGAGACTGCCATTCCGGAAATGATCCAGGATTTTCTCGGCGGGGATCTGGAACAGGCTGGCCAGCGCTTGTTCGAAAACAACCCGTTGTCAATTATTTGTTCGCTGGTGTGTGATCATGAAAAGCAGTGTGAAGGTCATTGCATCCTCAATAAAAAAGGCATGCCGGTGCATATCAGCAGCATTGAGCACTACATTTCCGATGCCTATCTCGAACGTCACCCGACGGCGCGCCCGCCGCGCAACGGTAAACGGGTCGCCATCATTGGTTCAGGACCAGCCGGGATCACCATCTCAGTCGTCCTGGCGAGCCGTGGCTATGATGTGACTTTGTTCGACAGCCGCGAACAGATTGGCGGCGTCCTCCAGTACGGTATCCCGGACTTCCGCCTGCCCAAAACGATTCTCGAGCGTTATCGCAAACTGCTGCTCGAAATGGGCGTGCGCATTCGGCCGAACACCATGATCGGATCAGCGCTGAGTGTTGACGACCTGTTCCGTGACGGGTATGCCGCTGTTTTCATCGGGACCGGTGTCTGGCGGCCCAATACGCTGAAAATCAAGGGTGAAAGCCTGGGCCATGTCCATTTTGCCATCGATTACCTGTCAAATCCCGATGCCTATGACCTGGGTGATTCGGTCGCGGTGATCGGTGTTGGCAATTCAGCGATTGATGCGGCCCGGACTGCGATCCGCAAGGGCAGCCGACACGTCACCATCTATGGGCGCAAGCCGACCGCCGCAGCCTCCAGCCGCGAGATCGACTATGCCAAAATCGACGGGGTCGAGTTCAGGTTTTGCCTGATGCCGGTCGAACTGACCGAAGAAGGCCCGGTCATGCGCACGCTTGAATATGATGAAGCCGGAAAAGCCAGGGAGATCCCTGGCTCCGATACCTTGCACCCTGCCCAATCGATCATCATCGCCATCAGCCAGGGACCGCGCGACTACATCGTCAATACCACCACCGGGATCGAGACCAGCCAGCGCGGTCTCGTCGTGACCGATGAATGCGGTTCCACCTCCCGCCCCGGCGTCTTCGCCTCTGGCGATGTCGTCAAAGGCGCCCGCACCGTCGTCGAAGCCGTCAAATATTCCCGCCAAGTCGCCGACGCCATGGACCGCTACATGCAAGGCCAGGACACCACCTGCAAGAACAAATGACACCAGCCTGACCATAAAAGACACGCCAGCCAGGGAAAATCAGCATATAATGACAGTGTTGCCGAATTTGGGACCGGGTCCCTTTTTGGGCAAACAGCTCGAAACAGCTGGCAGCAGCTGATCTGGAGGTTTGTGGCGTATGATGGGACCGTGGTGGAAAGACAAGATTGTTTATCAGATCTATCCGAAGAGTTTCTATGATTCGAATGGGGATGGGATTGGGGATTTGCGTGGCATCATCGCGAAGTTGCCCTATCTTGCGGACCTGGGGGTCGATATCCTCTGGATTTGCCCATTCTACCAGTCGCCCATGTTTGACAACGGCTACGACATCTCCGACTATTACCACGTCGATCCGCAGTTCGGCTCGGATGAGGACGCTCTCGAGCTGATCCAGGCGGCCGAAGCCTGCGGAATCCGCATCATCCTCGACCTGGTCATCAACCATACCTCGCATGAGCACGAGTGGTTCAGGAAAGCCTGGGCCGACCCGACTGGAGAATATGGCCAATACTACTATATTCGAGAGGGCAAAGACGGCGGCCCGCCGACCAACTGGCGCTCGCTGTTCGGCGGCAATGCCTGGGAGCCGATCCGCGACACGGGCCTGTATTATCTGCACGTTTTTGGCAAAGAACAACCGGACCTGAACTGGGAAAATCCGGTCGTCCGGGAAAAACTTTACGCAATGGTCAACTGGTGGCTCGACAAAGGCATCGCCGGTTTCCGGGTGGATGCAATCACCTTCATCAAGAAAAACCTGGACTTCCCGATGCTCGAACCAGACCAGCCAGATGGTCTGGCCCTGATTCAGAAAGCCAGCCTCAACCAGCCCGGGATCGAAACCTTCCTGACTGAGCTCAAAGAGCGCACCTTCAAGCCGCACCAGAGCCTGACGGTCGCGGAAGCGCCCGGCGTGCCATTCGAGGATCTGCCGAAATACGTCGGTGAAGACGGCTTTTTCTCGATGATCTTCGATTTCTCGATCGCTGATATCGATATTCGCGATGATGTCTGGCATGTTGGCAGCGGCTGGACGGTGCCTGATTTCCGCAACGCGTTCTTTGCCCTGATGGCCGAGACCCAGAAAACCGGCTGGAGTGCCAACTATCTGGAAAACCACGATCAGCCGCGCTCACTCAACAAGTACATACCAGCACAGGATATTGGCTACGAAAGCGCAACAATGCTGGCGTGCCTCGTCCTCCTGGCACGCGGCACCCCCTACATCTACCAGGGTGAAGAACTGGGCATGACCAATTGCCCGATGGACTCGATCGACGAATACAACGACCTGTCCACGCATGACAAATACGCGCGCGCCCTGGCGGCCGGGCTGACCGAGGCCGAGGCCATGCAGGCGATGTTTGCCCGCAGCCGCGACCATGCCCGGACCCCGTTCCCCTGGGACGACAGTGAGAAGGCCGGCTTCACGACCGGCCAACCCTGGCTCAAAATCAATCCGAACAACACCACCATCAACGCAAAAGCCCAGATGAACGACGCATCATCCATCCGGGCCTTTTACAAGATGTTGATCCAGTTGCGCAAGGATCCAGCCACCAGGGACTGCCTGGTCGAGGGCGACTTTGTTCCGGTTGAAACAGAGGACGAACACATCATCGCCTTCACCCGCAACTGGGGACAGGAATCAATCTTGGTCGCTCTCAACTTCCAGGACCGGCCAGGACATCTGACGATCGATGACGGTTATGACACGATCTTGCTGAATCATTCAGCGGCCATCGACCGCCAGGGCGGCCAAGTCATGCTTGTTCCCTATCAGGCCGTGGTGCTCAGGCGGGCCTGAAATACGAGGCCCCGCCTGCCCAAACTGCCTGGTTTAAAAGGGTTGACTCAAGCCTGGGGGGCACTCTGGGCAAAGCCGCCCATGCCACCGCGGCCACCACGGCCACCACGGCCGCCAAACTGGCTGCCAGTTCCATCCTGGGCTGGCGTGCCACCACAGATGCCCTGTCCACCTGAGCCGCCGCGACCGCCACGGCCGCCCATCATGCCGCCCAAGCCACTGCCAGCGTTTGCACCGGTTCCGTCGCAGGCTTCCATAGCAGCTTCGATCTGGGCCAGGCGAGCGTCGGCTTCCTCCTGGGTCAGGCGGCCGTCTGCGACCAGTGCGGCCAGACGATCCTGCATCAAGAGCAGACGCTCATCCTGGTACGCTTCGAGTACACCAGCGTCTGCAGCTTGTTCACCAAAGGTCTCGCCTGCTTCGCGAGCATCATAGACATCTTCAACGGATTGATTGGTCAGCCCTGCAATGATTTCAGCCGGGGACCCGTAGATCGAGGCCGCAAAGGAGACACTGGCAAAGGCGACGAGGATGGTTGTGACGATGGTCAGGACGACCAGCATTTTTTTTGATTTCATGGGGATTCACCTTTCTTTCTGGCACCGGTCAGGGTGCGTTGTCTGGCACTGTGCAGTGCCTGTACATTCAGGATACGGAATAATTGTGATGAAAAAGTGAGAGAATTGTGCGAAGAAAAATATTTGTCCTGCTCGACCGCTTCTGGTCTAGGCGCAGCCCTCATGGCGTGGGATACTGATTAAAAACACAGAAAGCACACCTGATGACAAAACCTGCAGCCGACCATCCCATCCGTGACCGCTGGCGCCAGCTGACCTGGCCGCGCCGGCTTGCCATTTTACCGGTGGCTCTCGTGGCCATCTACCTCTTCTGGGAAGTCGCGCGCATTCCCTGGCAGGACTTGCAGAATTACATCCCGCACACGCCTTGGCTGGCAGCTGCTTCCCTGGTCTTTCTCTATGCATTGAAAACAGTCCTGGTGATCATCCCGCTCAATGCCCTGTATTTGACCGCCAGCTTGCTGTTTCCGCCCGTCTGGGCCGTGCTGGTCTCGATCGCTGGACTTGTCCTGGAAATGGCGATCGGCTACTACTGGGGCAGGAAATGGGGCGTGGAGCAGATTGTACCCCGGCTTGAACGGTACCGGTTTTCCCGCTGGATGCTGCAGCTGACTCAGAAAAATCCCGTAGCCAGCTGTGTGATTTTCCGCTTCCTGCCTCCGCCGGCTGACCTGACCAACATGTTCCTCGGGGCTGCCGGTATTCCGTTTCCGACATTCCTTCTGAGTTCACTTGCCGGATTCCTGCCGAAAATCCTCACCATCGTTTGGTCTGGCGAAGCCTTGTTTGGCGATCGACCAGCGGCCTTTTTCTCTTTCTTTGCAATTTTTCTGGTCCTGGAGTTCTCGCCGCTTCTGATCCTGAGCCTGATCAACCGGATGAGGCAAAATCGGCCCTGAAACGAACTGTTTCACCCGCTGAGGGAGTAGTCAAACATCACTGGAATCACGAGGCTCGTACAACGCCTGGATCGGGTTATGCCTGAAAACGCGGTCCTTGACCACGAACGTCGTAAAATCCATCGCCAGGTTTTTCTGCAGCAAAATGTCATGGCCGAGGCAAAGCCCCATCAGCAAGGTAAACTCGACACCGAGCCGATTGAGCTGGGCCGCCTGACCGAGCGGATTACAGGAGACAACTGGTTTGGATTTGTTGAGGTCGACTTCGGTTTCAAGCACGCGGTCGACGGTGCAGGACACCATGTGGGCAACAAAACCGGCATCAGTGAGTTGCTCGCGCAGTAAAGCGGCATCCTTTTCCATGCCAAAGCAGTAGGCCACGCCAATCTTGCGATAGCCCATTCCATGCATGTATTCGATGATTTCCTGAAGGCGCGAAAGATTGCCAGCCCGGCCATTGTCAACCAGGCTGGAAGCTGTGGCTGTAATGGAGCGAATCTCATCGCCCTGGTAGTCTGCCAGGTAGCCTGATTTTTGATCCTGGCAAGGGATGCTCGTGCGGCACCCCTTGCTGACGCATTTTGTACAATCCATGGTGCTGATCATCCAACATCCTGACAGAAGCGTCCGTAAGACAATCACAGAACATATGACCGAAACCAAAAAAGTTGTACAATTGAAAATAGCTGCAAAGTTCTGACCGGAAAAATGACCCTGCCGTCCCTTTGCCGGTCAGGAATTTACGTTCTGTGTGACTGCAGTTACACAAGATCCGACCGGACCTGTGCTACAGTTGCTAACGTTTACGGTGTTTCGCACACGTTTAAGGTCGTTTCGCCAAATACACAGGGAGGAATCAACCCATGAGCAAGAAAGTCCTGATCGTCGGCGGTGTCGCCGGTGGCGCATCTGCAGCAGCCCGCGTCCGTCGCCTGGATGAGTCGGCCCAGATCATCATGTTTGAAAAGGGCCCCCACGTCTCCTTTTCCAACTGTTCGCTGCCCTATCATTTGAGCGGCATCGTCCCGGAAGCCGACTGGCTGGTGCTCGTTGATCCCGAAACCTTCAAAGTCAAATACAACATCGATGCCCGTGTCAACAATGAGGTCGTCGCGATCAATCGTACGGCCAAGTCTGTCACGATCAAAAACGTCCTGACCGGCGAGACCTACGACGAAACCTACGACAAGCTCGTGCTTTCACCCGGCGCCAACCCGATCGTACCCAACATCGAAGGCGCCCGCAATGAAAATGTCTTCATGGTCCGCAACGTCGTAGACATCGATAAGCTGAACAAATTCCTCAAAAAGGATTCGGTCAGCGACGACAACAACCGCAAAAACAACATCAGCGATGTCGTCGTCATTGGTGGTGGTTTCATCGGCCTTGAAGTGGCGGAGAACCTGCGTAAAGTCGGCTACAACATCACACTCGTCGAAGCGGCTGACCAGGTCCTGGCTCCTTTTGACTACGACATGGTCCAGATGGTGCACAAAACCCTCGTTGATCATGGTGTCAATCTGATTGTCGGCGATGGCATCGCCAAAGTCCTGCCCGAAGCGATCGAACTGGCTTCCGGCAAGCAGATCCCGGCCCAGGCCGTCGTCATGGCCATCGGTGTCCGGCCGGAAACCAGCCTCGCTGTCGCAGCTGGACTTGAGATCGGCAAGACCGGTGGCATCAAGGTCGACCACAATTATGTCACCAGCGATCCAGACATCTACGCCGTCGGTGATGCGATCGAAGTCTTCCACCGCCTGCTCCACACCCCGACCCGCCTCGCTCTCGCCGGTCCGGCCATCCGCCAGGCCCGCGCCGCAGCCGACCACATGTACGGCAAGCCGCACCAGAACAAGGGCGTGATCGGTTCGTCTGTCGTCGAAGTATTCGACATGAATTTCGCTTCCACCGGCCTGACGGTCAAAGCCGCCGAACGCGCTGGCATCCCGGTCGATTCGGTCTACGTCATGCCCGGCGACAAAGTCGGCCTGATGCCGGACGTCAATGTCATGCACTTCAAGCTCGTCTACGAAGTCCCGACCGGCCGCATCCTCGGCGCCCAGGCGGCCGGCAAAGGCAACGTCGACAAACGCGTCGATGTGATCGCCACCCTCGTCACCCTGGGCGGCACCGTCGAAGACCTCAAAGAACTCGAGCTCTGCTATGCCCCGCCCTTCGGCACCGGCCGTGACATTGTCAACATTGCCGCGTTGGTTGCGATCAATAACCTCAACGGCGATCTGGAAGAAGTCAAAGTCTCGGATGTCCGTGACCTGGTTGAAAGGGGTGCCTTCATCGTCGACGTCCGCGAACCTGGCGAATTCCGCCATGGCCACCTGAACAATGCCGTCAACATTCCCCTGAGCCAATTGCGCGACCGCGTCAGCGAAATCCCGCGCGACGTCCCAGTCTACGTCCACTGCCGCTCCAGCGCTCGCAGCTACAATGCCTATATGGCGCTGAAAGGCCTCGGCTACACCAACGTCAAGAACATCCAGGGCTCCTTCCTCGGCATCTGCCTCTACGAATACTTCAATGACCAGGCCACTGGCCGCACTCCGATCGTCACCAAGTACAACTTCAACTGATTCCAGGCTGTAGCGCCCAACGACCGATTCCCCCATCGGACGGCGATCAGGATTCTCCTTCATGCCAAAATCTAGCTGGAGGTGCGACACCATGCAGAGCGAAACGATCCAGATCTGGCCGGAACGACCGGATGTGACCTTGACCACCTATTTGCTCGATGATTCGCCCGATTTCCAGACGGGCAAGAGACGGCCCGCGGTCCTGATCTTGCCGGGCGGTGGCTATCTGGGCACGTCCGACCGGGAGGCTGAACCGATCGCCCTGTTTTTCGCAGCCCAAGGCTATCATGCCTTTGTCCTGCGCTATGCGGTGTTTTTCCAAAGCTATCCGAATGATCTGTCCCGTCCGCCAGAAAAAAATTCCTATCCGTCCATTTTCCCGCAACCGTTGCTGGATGTGGCTGTTGCCCTGCGCCTGATCCGCAATCAGGCGGCAGACTGGCGGCTGGATCCGGCTCGCATCGCGGTCTGCGGTTTTTCCGCCGGCGGCCATCTGGCGGCAAGCATCGGCACCCAGTGGAACAGCCATTTCCTGTTGGAAAAACTGGGTGGGCCAGCGGCTGATTTCCGGCCGGGTGCGTTGATCCTTTGCTATCCGATGATTGATTATGTCCTGACCTCCGAGATCCAGGCCCGAATTCCAGACAATCCGCTGGCCGATTTCCTGAGGCTCTGCGAGACCGCGGCTTTTGGCCATTCGGAGCCGTCTGATGCCGAGAGGGACCGACTCAATCCAGTCCATCAGGTCAGCCGGGAGACACCGCCGAGTTTTATCTGGCATACCGCCGATGATGAGCTGGTCCCGCTGGAAAATTCGCTCGAACTGGCTACGGCTCTGAAAAAAGCGGGAGTGCCGCTTGAACTGCATGTTTTTGCGCATGGCCGTCATGGCCTGGCCCTCGCTGACGAGCGGACGGCTTCAGATCCAGGGCAGATCCATCCACCCGTCCAGGCCTGGACCGGTCTGGCCCTGACCTGGTTGCAGGCAGTGTTCAGGTAAGGGGCAAGATTCGTCCAGGCGATAGGGTTGCGACGTGTAACTCGATTCACCATAGCGCAGAGGTGTTCCGCCAGTCAGGCAAAAAACAGGGGTTGCTGGTTTGAACAGCAAGCCCCTGTCTTCATTGCTTGATGGAGATGTCCAGCCAGGCTTGCTCAGGCGCCTGCCATATCCAGCATTTTGCCGGTTTCGAAGGATTCTTTGCAGCGGTAGGCGATGCGGGAAACGGCGGTGCCATCGTAGACGGTGACTTCGGGTTTCCTGTTTTCGAGGATGCAATTGCAGAATTCGGTGATTTCGTTGATGTAGGCTTCGTGCCAGCGGGTGAGAAAGTCGGTGTAGCATTCGCGGCGGACACCGTGGGTGTCGAGGACTTCGAGCAGGTTCTTGGCCGGGGTATTGGCGATGCGCAGGGACCCGCGGGTGCCGATGATCTCGGTTTCGACATGGCTGCCGTGGGCTGCGGCGCGGCCGGCATACAGGAAAGACATCGCTTCGTCTTCGTTTTGCATCATGACGGCCACGTTGTCGCCGTCATTCCACTCACGGTACTGCTCGAATTCGAAGCAGCCGCCGATGCCCCAGACGTTTTTCGGCTCGGACTTGGTGAACCAGCGGACGAGGTCGATGTCGTGGACGCACATATCGAGGAACTGGCCACCGCTCCATTTGGCGAATTTGAGGGTGCTTTCAATGGTGGCGATCGGATCAACGGTGTAGCTGCGAACCATGATCACGCGGCCGATTTCACCGCGGTCGATGCGGGCTTTGGCGTCGAGATAGGACGGGTCGAAGCGGCGCATGAAACCGAGCATGAACACCTGGTCCGGATAGGCTTCAACGGCCTTCTCCGCGAGTTGGCACTGGGCGACATCGGTGCCGAGCGGCTTTTCCGAGAAGACATGTTTGCCGTTCTCGAGTGCAATACGGATCTGTTCCGGATGCAGGGAGGACGGTGAGACGATGACGATCGCATCGAGTTCAGGATTTTTGCACATCTCCTCGAAGTCTGTATAGCGGAATTCAACGTCGAGTTCATCAGCGACCTGGGCAACGCGGCTGGCATCGACGTCGCAGATCGCCTTGAGCTCGCACTGCGGGATCTTCGATGCGATGTTGACCGCATGCTCGTAGCCGAGGCGGCCCAGACCAACAGAACCGATCTTGATTTTCTTCATGTGCAAATCCTCCTTGATTTTCAAAGACATTGTGTTGCCGCCAGACATCTCGATGTCGAGGGGCTCCTGTATCTGTCTCTGATTATAGGCTGCAAAGATGAAATATTCTTGCCGGATCTTGCTTTTCCCGACGCCTGAACAGTCTGAAAATACTGTATTTATATCAGATGTTTTTAGAATTATTGCTCATTCTTGCTCTGCTGTTCAGGGAAGCGCTTGAAGTAGTTGATTTTGTAGCGGCGTGGAGGCATGCCGACGTATTTGCTGAACTGGCGGTTGAAATGGCTGGGGCTGTCGTAACCGACGCGGCTGGCGATTTCGGTGACAGACAGGTCGGTCGAAATCAGGAGGGACTGGGCTTCGCCAATGCGATGGCGCGATACATACTGCAGCGGGGAGTAGCCAAACCGTTCTTTGAAAACGTGGGCCAAATAATAGGTACTGACTTTGAACAAGCCCGCCAGCTGCTCGAGGGAGATCGCTTCTGTGAAATGGTTGTCGAGATAAGTGATCACGCGGTGGGCCAGGGGCTCATTTTCGCTGCCCGGATCACCGTGACCTTCAGCTTGCAGGATGACTTGCCGGGTCATGGCCAGCAAGGCCTGGGCCAGGTGATGGGTTGCGACTGCATGCCCAGGGCGTTCCTGGACCAGCTGGTCAAACATCACCTCGCAGAGATGATTGAACGCGGCAAAAAGCTCGCCACTGGGAAAGACCGGCGAAACACCGTCGCGGATCAGGCAATTCGGCCGCAGCCCAGGCCACTGGACGTGCTTGATGGCAACGCAGAACCAGGACAGCGGCTTGTCCGGCCCTGTCCGTTCGTCGTGGATGATGGTGCTGTTGTAGATGACAAGATCGCCAGCCCTGACTGCGACATCCCTGCCATCGATCGAAAAGGTGCCTGCGCCTTCACGGATCAGAATGATCTCCAGGAAATCCTCATGCCGGTGCATCACCCGCGGATGAACACTCTCATGGACCGGGACCAGGCTGACATAATAAAGCTGCGGCTCATTGCGGGCCGCAAGCTCGAGCGGAAGCTTCTGCTTGACGAATGAAAGAATCATAAATCCAGTATACCCGAAACGGGGCAAAGTATTGGAAGCCCTTCCATTTTAATGTGGTGAATGACGGATCCGAATGTTGGCCCATCCTGGCGGATGATGGTACATAAAATTTCAAACTTTTTCACTTTGCAACCTATGTTAGCAGTAACCTAGGTTATTTCTAACCTAGGTTACGGTGCGCAAAATCATGAAAAGTTTCACACAAAACCCAGCCTGCGCCCTTTGCCTCAGCGATATGCTTTAAAGGCCTTTAACCGCAGGGCGTTGGTCAGGACGGAGACGGAGGACATCGACATGGCGGCAGCGGCGATGATCGGGTTCAGGGTCGGGCCGCCGAAGGCGTAGAGGAGGCCGGCGGCGACCGGGATGCCGAGGACGTTGTAGCCGAAGGCCCAGAAAAGGTTCTGCTTGATGTTGCGGATGGTGCTGCGCGAGAGCTGGATCGCGGTGGCGACCTCGAGCAGGTCAGAGCGCATCAGGACAATGTCGGCCGAAGCCATGGCCACATCCGTGCCAGAACCGATGGCAATACCGACATCGGCCTGGGCCAGGGCCGGCGCATCATTGATGCCATCACCGACCATCGCCACAACATGTCCTTCAGCCTGGAGCTTTTTCACCTCATTGGCCTTGTCAGCCGGCAGGACTTCTGCCAGGACCCGGTCGATCCCGACCTGGGACGCAATGGCCTGGGCCGTCTTGCGGTTATCACCCGTGATCATGGCGACCTGGATGCCCATTTTATGCAGCTGAGCGATCGCCTTGGCGCTGGACGGCTTGACCGTGTCAGCAACCGCGATGATGCCAGCGAACTGGCCGTCGACAGCGATGAACATAGGCGTCTTGCCCGCGCCCGCGAGTCGGTCGGCGTCCGTTTGGCCAGCAGCATCAACAGGGAGAGCGATGTCCTCCCGCGTCATCAGGCGCGAATTGCCGAGCAACACCTGACGACCGGCGATGACAACCGAGATACCGTGACCAGGGATCGCCTGGAAATCGGTCGCCTCAGCAAGTGTGAGGGACCGCTCCTCGGCACCGCACACGATCGCTTCGCCGAGCGGGTGCTCCGACCCCTTTTCTGCAGCAGCGGCGAGAGCCAGCAATTCATCTGCAGAAAATTGAGAGGTGGCAGGCAGGATGTCAGTAACCGAAGGGCGGCCCGCCGTGATCGTACCCGTCTTGTCAAAAATAATCATTTTGACCTTGTGCGTGATCTCGAGCGCTTCGCCGCTCTTGATCAGGATGCCGTTTTCGGCACCTTTGCCGGTGCCAACCATGATCGCGGTCGGCGTGGCCAGGCCGAGGGCGCAGGGGCAGGCGATGACCAGGACGGCGATCAGGATCGAGAGCGCAAAGACCAGCGTTTGGCCAGCGATCAGCCAGGCTACAGCTGCCAGGACCGCAATGGCAAAGACAATCGGCACGAAATAGCCGGAGACGATGTCGGCTAGCTGGGCAATCGGTGCCTTGCTGCTCTGGGCATCCTCAACCAGCTTGATGATCTGGGCCAGAGCCGTGTCTTTGCCGACCTTGGTGGCACGGAACTGGATTGCGCCGTTACCATTGATGCTCGCTGTATAGACCGGGTCGCCGACATTTTTCTCGACCGGAATGCTTTCGCCCGTCAACATCGCTTCATCGATCGACGTCAGGCCGCTGGTGATTTCGCCGTCGACCGGGATTTTCTCACCGGGTTTGACGAGCAAGATATCACCGACCTCGACTTCATCGACGGGAATTTCGATCTCCTTGCCATCCTGGATCACGCGCGCCGTCTTGGGCCGCAAACCCATCAGCTTCTTGATCGCCTCCGACGTTTTGCCTTTGGAGATGGCTTCGAGCGTCTTGCCCAGAAGGATCAGGGTGATGATCACACCCGCCGTCTCGAAATAGAGATGTTCGGCCGCCATGAAATTGCCGGCGACGATTTCCCAGGTCGAATAGAGGCTGTAGACAATCGCTGCCGACGTGCCCATGGCGATCAGCGAGTCCATATTGGGCGAACGATGCCAGATGTTTTTAAAACCAACGGTGTAGAAGCGGTAGCCAGCAACCACGATCGGCACGGTCAGGATGATCTGGGCGATGGCAAAATTGAGCGGATAGCGCATCGGGTCGAGGAAGGCCGGGATGGGTGCTTTCCACCAGGAGAGCATGTGGCCCATCGCCAGGTAAAGCAGAGGAACGGAGAACACAGTGGAGACGATGAATTTGGTCCAGAGGACGCGAATGGCGCGGTCCTTTCGGGCCTGGTCTTCATCGACAGCCTGGGCAGTCTCGATCTCCAGCGGCGTGTATCCCGCCTTCTGGATCGCCGCCTTGATCTGGGACAGGCGGATTTTTTCCGGATCGTAGGTGAACACGCCCTTTTCCGTGGCAAAGTTGACCGTGGCCAGTGAAACACCTTCCAGCTTGCCAACTTGCTTTTCGATCCGCGCCGAGCAGGCGGCACAGGTCATGCCGGCGATCGGGACGGTCACTTCCTTGGCGGTCACTTCCGGAGCGGCCTGGTAACCGGCCTTGGCGATCGCCTCCTGGATCTTGTCGAGACTGAGCTGGCTATCGTCGAACGTGATGCTGAGCTTTTCTGTCGCCAAATTGACACTGGCCTCGCTCACGCCGGGTAAACGGCTGGAGACCTTCTCGACTCGGGCGGAACAGGAGGCACAGGTCATGCCGGTAATTTTCAGAGTTAAGTGCTGTTGCATGGAGGACTCCTTGGTATTTTTCTAAACCTACCATACCGACAGGATATGTCGAAATTATGGAGGCTCTTCTATTTTACGAGATAAAGCCCATAAGCATGGTAACAAATGACTGCGATTAGCGTCATTTATTGATGGTGTCTACCAGGCATTTTACTAAAATGATCATAAATATTGCTGAAAATGCGCTTTTTTTGCAGATAGGCATTGTCAGATTGCAGGGATTGTGGGCATTCGCTACGATGGTAAAAGAGTCGCTTTGGAATTCAAAGCATCAAGAGAAAGGCGGAGTCGCTATGGTTTTGGGTATACCTGATTTCTGGATCTGGAGCGCTTACCTGCTGTGCGTACTGAGTGCAGCTGCTTGTGTCATCTACGGCGTTGTCAACTGGAACCGAGGCCTGGACAAAGAACCTGAACAAGTGTCCGAAGAGGCGCAATGGGAAGAGGAAGAGAAAAAGGTTGAAGAAAACCTGTAAATCAACAGCTTGGAGGAAATATTCATGTTGTTCCCCATCGTTGCCTCAGTCCTGTACCTGTTTATCCTCGCCTATCTGAGCCTGAAGGCCTACCGCAGCACGAAAACCGCCGGCGACTACATGCTGGCCGGACGCCAGATCCATCCGATGGTCATGGCCCTGTCCTATGGTGCGACCTTCATCAGCACCTCGGCGATCGTCGGCTTTGGCGGCAACGCCGGACTGTTCGGAATGTCGCTGTTGTGGCTGACCTTCCTCAATATTTTTGTCGGCGTCTTCATCGCTTTCCTGTTCTTTGGCAAGCGGACGCGCAAAATGGGGCATAATCTCGATGCCCATACCTTCCCGGAATTGCTGGGGGTGCGTTTCCAGTCCAAATTCATCCAGGGATTCTCCGCCGCCGTTGTCTTCCTGTTCATGCCGTTCTATGCGGCAGCCGTCCTCAAAGGCGGCGTTGGCTTTCTGGCCACCCAGTTCAACATCGATTTCAATGTCACCCTGTTCTTTTTCACCATGATCATCGCGCTCTATGTCGCGATGGGCGGCATGAAAGGCGTCATGTACACCGATGCTTTCCAGGGCTCGATCATGTTTGGCGGTATGTTGTTCCTGCTGATCTTCGTCTATGCCAAGCTCGGCGGCGTCACCAATGCCCACCTCGCCCTGACCAACCTGATGAAGGAGCCTGTGATCCAGGAGCAGACAGCCAAGCTCACAGCCAATGGCTTTGTTGGCTGGACGTCGATGCCGACCTTCAATTCCCCTTACTGGTGGGCGGTTGTCACATCGGTTGTCATGGGTGTCGGCATCGGCGTGCTGGCCCAGCCGCAGCTGGTCGTGCGCTTCATGACCGTCAAGAGCAACCGCGAACTCAACCGGGCTGTCGCATCCGGCGGTGTCTTCATCCTCATGATGACCGGTGTCGCCTTCGTCGTTGGTGCACTGTCCAATGTACTGTTCTTCCAGACAGACGGCAAAACAGCGATGGCTGCAGCGGGTGGGGTGATTGACAACATAATCCCGCTGTTCCTGAAAAATTACCTGCCGGGCTGGTTCAACACCATTTTCATGCTGACCCTGATGTCGGCCGCGATGTCGACGTTGAGTTCGCAGTATCATGTGGTCGGCACCTCGGTCGGCCGTGACCTGTTTGAAAAAAGCCTCGGCATCAAAACCAACTCCCTGCTGGTCACCCGCCTTGGTGTGGTTGTATCCATCCTGATCAGCGCCTTTTTTGCCTATATCGGCAACCAGATGAAAACGGATATCGGCCTGATTGCCCAGGCGACTTCGATTTTCTTCGGCATCTGTGCCGCGGCCTTCCTGCCGGCCTATGTCGGCGCTCTCTACCTGAAAAAACTCTCGCGCAAGGCAGCCATCACGAGCATCCTGACCGGAACGATCGCCAGCTTCATCTGGATTTTCTTTATCCATGCCAAGAATGCCGCTACGATCGGCCTGTGCCAGCTTGTTTTTGGCAAGCCCCACCTGCTGGCAGAAACCGGCCTGGTCAAACTGGCCCAGGTCGACGCCGTCATCATTGCGGTGCCGCTGTCGATCCTTGCTCTGGTCATCGCCGCAGCCCTGACCCGGCCGGATGTCAGTGAGCAGCATCTCATCAAGTGCTTTGACGGCATTCAATAAATCGTTTTCAGGAGTCCACCATGCCACTCACGATCATTGCCACTGTCATCTATTTGTTCATCCTAGCCTCCCTCAGTATCTATGCCTACCGTGGTACGAAAAGCACCAGGGACTACATGCTGGCCGGACGACAGATCCATCCGATGGTCATGGCTTTGTCCTATGGCGCGACTTTCATCAGCACGTCGGCGATTGTTGGTTTCGGCGGCAACGCCGGTCTGTTCGGCATGTCGTTGTTGTGGCTGACCTTCCTCAACATCTTCGTCGGTGTGTTCATCGCCTTCCTGCTTTTTGGCAAACGGACACGCCAGATGGGCCATAACCTCGATGCCCATACGTTCCCTGAACTCCTGGGTGTCCGGTTCCAGTCGCGCTTCATCCAGGGCTTTTCTGCGGCGGTGATTCTGGTCTTCATGCCCCTGTACGCCGCAGCGGTCCTCAAGGGCGGCGTTGGCTATCTGGCAACCCAGTTCAATATCGATTTCAATGTCACCCTGTTTTTTTTCACCATGATCATCGCCCTCTACGTGGCGATGGGCGGCATGAAAGGCGTCATGTACACCGATGCTTTCCAAGGCTCGATCATGTTCGGTGGCATGCTGTTTTTGCTGGTTTTCGTTTATAGCAAGCTCGGCGGGGTTACGCATGCCCATCTGGCCCTGACCAACCTGATGAACGACCCGGTGGTCCAGGAACAGACGACCAAGGTTGCAACGAATGGGTTTGCCGGCTGGACTTCGATGCCGGTTTTCAACTCCCCTTATTGGTGGACGGTCGTCACCTCGGTCGTCATGGGCGTTGGCATCGGCGTACTGGCCCAGCCGCAGCTGGTCGTGCGTTTCATGACGGTCAAGAGCAACCGCGAACTGAACCGCGCTGTCGCCTCCGGTGGTGTCTTCATCCTGATGATGGCTGGCGTGGCCTATGTCGTCGGTTCGTTGTCAAATGTCTTTTTTGTCCGCGACCTCGGCCTGACCTCTGTCGCCGCGGCTGGCGGCGTGATCGACAACATCATCCCGCTGTTCCTGAAAACCTACCTGCCGAGCTGGTTCAACACCGTCTTCATGCTGACCCTGATGTCGGCCGCGATGTCGACACTGAGCTCACAGTACCATGTCGTCGGCACCTCGATCGGCCGCGATCTCTTTGAAAAAAGCCTCGGCATCAAGGGCCACACCCTGACGATCACCCGGATCGGTGTTGTGATTTCGATCCTGGCCAGCGCGCTGCTGGCGTATGTTGGGAACCAGCTGAAAATGGACATCGGCCTGATCGCCCAGGCCACAGCCGTGTTCTTTGGCATCTGCGCTGCGGCCTTCCTGCCCGTCTACATCGGGGCCCTCTTTGTCCGCCGCCTGTCCCGCAAAGCTGCTGTGATCAGTATCCTGACCGGTTCGCTGTCGAGTGCCTTCTGGCTCTTCTTCGTCCATGGCAAAAATGCCGCCACGATCGGACTTTGCCAGCTGGTTTTTGGCAAGCCGCACCTGTTTGCTGACACAACCCTGGCCAAGCTGGCGATGGTGGATCCTGTCGTCATCGCGGTGCCACTCTCAGCCCTGGCCTTGATTGTCGCTGGCCTGCTGACCCGTCCGGATATCAATGAGATGCATCTGGAAAAATGCTTCAAAGGCGTGAAGTAAACGGCTATACTGGAGGCATGAAAATCCAGAAAACCAACGCGATGCGCCTGCTCACCCAGGCGGGCATCGCCTACGACTTGAAAACCTATCCTGTCCATGAAGATGACCTGTCCGGTGTCACGGTCGCTGCAGAGGTCGGCCTGCCTGCCGGGCAGGTCTATAAGACGCTCGTCGCGCGCGGTGACAAGACGGGCTATCTGGTCTGCATCATCCCGGTTGACCGCGAAATCGACCTGAAAAAGCTGGCCCAGGCCAGTGGTGACAAGCGTGTCGAGCTGATCCCGACCAAAGACCTGCTGGCTGTGACCGGATACATCCGCGGCGGCTGCTCGCCTGTGGGCATGAAAAAGAAATTCCCGACCTTTGTCGAATCGGCTGTGCTCGACGAGCCCGTTGTGGCGGTCAGCGCTGGCGTGCGCGGCTGCCAGATGCTTCTGACGCCTGCTGACCTGGTCACTTTTACCCAAGCCAAACTGTGTGGGGTCTGCCGCTGCGATGAATCCTGACAAACTGGCCCTGAACCGGCTCGAAGACCTGGCTCGGCAGGCCGACCAGCATGATTATCCGACTCATACTGGCTTTCTCACCCCGGCCGAACAAACCGAAGCGGGGACTTTTTTGCGGGCACGCAAGATCGCCCATGTCTTGTTGGGCGGTTATGAGGGGGCTGAACGTTGTGTCTGCGTATTTTTGCCCTCGGGGTGGACTGCTGCTGAGATTGAAGCAGAAACATTCATGACGGCACTGCGGATCAAACCGGCCGTGCATCGCGGCCTGGGCGGCCGGTCAGATGCACCGCTCGGCCATCGCGATTATCTCGGCAGCCTGCTCGGCCTCGGTATCCGGCGCGACCAGATCGGCGACATCCTGGTCGACGATGGCCAGGCGATCGCCCTGGTTCTAGCTACGATCGTGCCCCTGATCCAGCTCGAGCTCAGCTCCGTTGGCACACGCTCGGTCACGATCGAACGCGTGCCCTTGGCTGGACTTGCCGCCCCGGTGCACGAAGAGAACCTGGTCCGGATCACTGCCGCCTCGATGCGTTTTGACAAAATCGCCGCTGCCGGTTTCAACGTCTCGCGCAACGATATGGCCGAATGGATCCGCGCCGGCCAGGTCCAGCTCAACTGGCGCCCCGAAATGCGCCCCGACCGCTTGCTTTCGATTGGCGACGTCATCTCCCTGCGCGGCTACGGCCGGATCCGGCTCAAGGAAGAACAGGGCAAGTCGCGCAAAGATAGGCATATCTTGGTGATTGAGAAGTGGTGAGGGCCGCCAAAGTCTTAAGTTCCATTTGGCTTAGCTCAGACATCATCGCGGCTTTGCCGCGATGAAACTCGCCGCCAAATGGACTCAAGCCTTCGGCGGCGAGCTCGCTCCTTATTCAAATTACTTGATGGTGACCAGTCTGCCGGGGAGGACTTCGTGGGGGTCTTTCCCCATGGCGGGGTGGCCGATGGCGATGGAGATGGCGAAGTCGTGTGTGTCCGGCATGTCGATCATCTGGCCGATGATGTGGCGGGATGATCCAGCGAAGGCGGCTTGCGTCAGGCCAATGATGCAGGAGCCAAGCCCCAGCGCCTGGGCGGCGAGAGCGATGTTTTCGGCTGCTATTCCGGCATCGATCAAGGGATAGCCGGATCTTTCTGTCTCGTCAATCGAAATAATCACGACGAGCGGTGCGCCATAGAAGAGGCTGTCCGGTGAACCTCTGCTGGCCAGGCGGTCGAGCAGTGCCTGGTCGCCGTCCTCGCGGTATTTGGTCAAGGCCGCCTCGTCGATGGCAGCAATGACTGACGGTCGGGTGATGAAATGAAAACGCCAGGGCTGGCGGTTCATAGCACTGGGTGCGGCGAGCGCAGCCTGCTGCAAAAGATCGATCTGCTCGGCGCTCAGCGGCTCGGCTGTGAATTTGCGGATGCTGCGGCGGGAAAAGATGAAATCCAGGGCGGAATTTGAATCGGGCATGGTATCCTCCATGACGTGTGAATCAGGCACGGTAATGGCCTGTTTGAAGCTGTCAAAAGCGCTCTCTGGCCAAGATTATATCGTTTATTGACAAATTGTAACAACTGATTACAGCGCTTTTCTGCAGACCTGCTAAACTATTATTAGCAAATTAAATTTCATGTTGCCGCAACACCAAGCGACACATTTCCGGAGGATATCAATGAGCGAAATCAACGAAGCCGTCATGGATAAAATCACAAAAGTCTGCCTGTGCAAAAGCATCTCCCGCGCCACGATCAAGAAAGCCATCCTCGACGGGGCGCATACAGTTAAAGACGTGAATGCGGCAGTGGGATCGGGGTCTGGACCGTGCCGGGGACAACGGTGCGGACCAAAGATCCAGGCGCTGATTGACACGATGAAGGATGAGGGGAAGATTTGAGGAGAGGATTGAGGAGAGTTAATGCCGGAGAAGCGATATACGCGTTGTTGTCATAAAGCGATGTAATTATTGGAAAAAAGTGCTATCATATTATTGAATAACAGTGTTATTTGTTTAAGTTTGATGAAATAACCCGAATACTTCTTTGCCGACTTAGAGGGGAAGTGTGAACAATGAAAGTTTCAGTTCATTCCAAGAATGGTTCAGCATTGGCAGTGGTTATTATTATTTTTGCAGTACTAGCGGTTTTAGGGACGGCAGTATTGGCAGTCAGTGTATCAGAAAATAAGTTTGTTAATAGACAAGAAGATAAAATGCAAGCGTATTACATCGCTCGATCAGGGGCTCATTCAGTTGCCGAATATTTATTAAGAAATCCTAGCGCAGATACGGATGATATCATTGGTGCAGATTCGGAAATAAATTCTCAACTTAAAGGTGGGGAAGGGAGTTTTCAAGTATCAGTAGTTGATGATATTGCCAATCGTGTTGTTAGAATTGAATCTGTTGGTACATATAAGGGCATACAGCAAACTGCACGAATTATTGTAACCAAGCGAGGAAGCATTTTTGACCACGTTATTGTTGCAAAGAATGGTGTCAGTGTTGATAATACAGCTGGTTCAGATATAAGTATTACAGGTTCAGTTGCTACAAAAGAAGGAACGATCGACCTCGGCAATTTCGATTCATTAAAGGATCCTGAGGATCAGGTTGAGAAAATCATTGATGCCAGTTTGTATTTTCCTCCGATTGTGCCCCCAAATACTTTTTCTCAAACATATAATATCATAAATAATAATGTAACCATATCAACCGGTGGAACTAGTACTTCTCCAGGTTCGGTAGTGTCTATAAAAGCGAATTCCATATCCTTGAAAAATAAGAGTTTTAATGTGACTGGCTATGGCATTGTTCATTTGTATGTCTATGGCAACATTGATATGCAGACAAACTCAAGTTTTAATGTTGCCAGTGGTGCAAAACTCTACATATACGTTATTGAAAATGAAACAAATGTTCCTACTACTGTAAAATTGATTGGAAACGGTGCTCAAAACAATATTTTCCTATATGCTCCGGATTCGGAAGTAATCTGGAACAATTCACAACCCAATAATGGATTCTTTGGATCAATAATTGGCTATACGGTTGTATTGATGAATAAATTAACCATTGTCCATAACCCTGGAATGGTTGACGGTATCGCAGTTGATATAACAAGTTCAGGTATCAAATATTCAGGTTACAATTGGATTGACTAAGTGAAATTAACAAAATCGGGAGGTGCGTCATGACTAGTATCAAGAGTACTCGCGGAATGACGCTGATTGAATTAGTCATCGCATTTGCCATATTGAGTGTAATTGTAATTGTCTTCTTGTCATTGTTCACCGGATCATTAATTTGGATCCTTGGGGCTGGTGATAAAGGAGAGGCTTTGAACCTTTCTCAAAACGACGTTGAGTCACGAATCGGTCGAGAAGAGGCGATTGATAGCCTTGACTTGGAGCTAGTATTTAACGGTCAAAGTTATACAATTAATGGTGGTTTAATTAACTCTAATGAGCAGATAGGCGAAAAAATTCTCAAATCGAGGCTTTTGTACCGTTCTTGCCTACTATACAAATTGATCCGTCATATATCATTGAAGGATTTTCGGTCTCCGTACCCATTACTATTACTGGAATCGCAAATGTAAATTTGAGTAGTAGCACAGTTGTGGATATCCTTTATGAAGATTTTAGCTTGCTAGATGATGATATTCCTATGACTTACAGAAGTGATGATGATTCGATAGTGTGTCAAATTCCTGCCAACCTTACGAATGCTGAGGGTTTCTATATAATTACCGTTACAACACTAGTCGATGGCGTTAATGAAATTGCCAGGGCAAAGCTAACGGTTGGGCAACCTGCTTATCTGGCTGTAGGCGGCGGGAATGTGGCATCTTCAAATGGAACAGTTGCTTCAAATGACTTGGATTGGATTGACCGTTCATCACTTGATGATTTCCCCTCCGTATCTAATTTGAACGCGGTAGACTATGGTAATGGTAAATACATCGCAGTTGGCGAAAATGGAATCATTCTTCAATCAAAAGAAGGAGAATCCTGGCAGAAAAATTTTGTAACAAGTAATGATTGGAAAGCAATCACCTGGGCTAATCAAATCGATCAGTTTTTCATAACAAGTGGAAGTGGATCAATATATCGTTCTCGAAATGGAATTGATTGGACTTCACAAAATTCCGGGACAAGCAATTCTCTCAATGGAATAGATTTTCATTACAAAGGAGAAAGTGATTATATATTAATAGCTGTAGGTGAAGATGGCACCATCCTAGAGTCGAATAATGGAACAACGTGGTCTGATCATTCTAATCAAGTTGTAGTACCTGAGCCTGAGCCTGAACCTGAGCCTGAGCCAGAACCTGAACCAGAACCAGATCCTGACTATATTGATATCAGGGGGATCGCAATATCTGACACCTTCAGAGTTGCTGTTGGTGAATTTGGCTACATTTTTTACTCGGATGGTGGAGCCTGGAACACAATGGAGTCAGTTGTCACGGATGATACTGGTAACGATAACACTATTTTGAACGCAGTTACCTATGGAAACGGTCTTTTCATTGCAGTTGGTGATGCGGGTACTATTTTATCCTCTTCTTCGCCGAATGTTTCTGATTCTTGGACAAGTCAATCCGATGAAGATTTCGGAGATTTAAAAGGGATTACGTTTAAAAACGGCTTATTCATTGCGGTCGGTGATGATAACATTGTGTATTCGGACAATGGAACTGACTGGAATATTGTACATACTGCCGGTAGTTATTCTTCAGTGTCCGGTTCGATTTCATGATGAGTCAAGGTGAACATGATGAATAAAGTTGTAAAAGGAAAAAAGTCCGGATTTACATTAGTCGAATTGATCGTAACAATGGCTTTGTTTGTGATCATTATTGGATTTATTTTTGGCTTTTACTTGTACAATTATAACGCTTTTGAAAAAGGTGAAGCATTATCTCGAGTTCAGTTTGATGTCAGGATGGCATCCGATCAAATCACAACTGGATTAAGAAACGCAAGTGTTATTAGTCAAAGCAATAATATATTGACATATCATATCAACCTATCATCAATCCAGGCTTCATTTCCTCGGGTAGATAGTGTTGTGTTTCAAGTAGAACTTGATAATGCGCGGTACTATGTTTCTTATACGATTCATGGTGATGATCAAAACAATGAAAATCCATACGAATTAGAATCCAGAGTCTTACTCAATAACATTACCAGTTATTCCGAAGCTCTTGACACCGATTCGAGTGCTATCTATTACAATAAGATCGAATGATGTTTGGACACCTATCCCTCCTCGAGGTCCTTAACCAAAACACCATTACAGAATATTTTGAAATTGTATGCTGTGGACCAAGTACTATTTAGATGATTTATCAAGGATATCAATCTCAAGTCTGCAGATTATGTATAGAAAGAGAGTGACGCTCAGAAAATTATACATTTGATGTTTGCCAAATTTGATATTTGATTATCTGCCTGCAGTTCTTTCGTATCCTGTCTATGACGTATTAGTTCGCACCTAACATTCTAAAAAAGCGAGACGGGTCATGCCTTTTTATTTTTCAAATGTGCGCAAAATCATTGACACGCCGGGTTGAAACCGGCCAGCCAGTTTGTTCGATTCAGCTGACCGGGGTGACTCACTACACCCGCCTCCTCCGCCAAACCATAACCCCCGCGCTCGCCAACAACAACAATCCCACCGCACCGCCGATGATCCAACCGGTCATCGGCTTTTTCTCGCCGCCGTCCTGCAGCTCAACCATCTCGCTTACGGCCGCGCCGGCGAGCTTCTTGGTCGTCACGAGGTATTCCGACATCGTATTGTTTTTGTACGTGACGAGGCCGCCCTTGCCGACCGCTATATCACTAGCGATCAGGGTGAAAGGCAGGGCGGAGCCGCTGGAGGCCAGGGCGTCTTGGTCATCGTAGCGGTAAACCTGGACCTTCTGACCTTCTCCGAAGCCGGTTTCGATGGCAAACGTCGCGATACCGGGCAGATTTCCGTGATAGCCAAAGCTGTAGACAAAAGCATCACCTGCAGCTTCGGTCAGGCCTGCTGCGGAAAGCATCTCTTTTTCGTTCAAGGCGCCAGCGGCGAAACCGAAGTCGAAAATCGATAGCGCGGTATCAGCATCGACGCCCTGGACGTCCCTACCGGCGAAGGCAATCGTTGCGCCAGTCTGGTTGAAGGCGAGGCTTGCTTGCGGGGTCTCCTTGAGGCCGGTAAACAGCTCGCCGGCGACGAAGGTTCCGGTGCTGTCGTCCAGGTCGACATCGAATTTACCTTTGTCTTGGCCGGCCATGGCAGAGAGGATCGAACCATAATCGAGATAGGTCACACTGTCGAGGGGATTGATCACGAATGCGTCGATCGAGTCGATCAGATCTTGCCGGTCGAGAGGCGCGCCGAGAAAGAAATCGTCTGGATTGAACAAACTGGCCTGGTCGCGGATGACGTCTTCGAGCTTGTCCTGCAGGCCGGGTGGGATGGCACTTTTGTCGAAATAATGGTAATTGTCGCATTGGGGTGCTTCGTCGAAGATCATGATTCCAACGCCGGAATCGTGGGGTGTCATGACACCGGGACAGGCATGCCAGTGGACGTAATGGGCGCCATTGAGGGTGTCACGGTCCCGTGTGTAGATATCCTGAGGATGATCATAACGAATCGTTGCTGTGTTGAGGGGCAGGGCAAGGGTGATCTCAGCAGGCTGGTTTTCAGCGTTGAAATCAAACTCTGGTGATTCGATGAAGGGTAAGGTCTGGCTCCAGTTTGATCCACCGGGCTGGGTGGCCAGCAGCACCAGCTGCGAAGCGGAGTCGTCCTGAACCAGGTCCAGCTCGTCCGAACGCGCAGCCATCTGGCGCAGGGTCGGCAGAGGCAGGGTGGGCCGGACCAGCTCGAGATAGTTGACCGTGCATTCCCGCGTGTCTGAACCGACGTCGTTACTGGCGCGGATGACGAAATAGTACGTTCCGGGATCCATGCCGTCACGCAGAGTCAGCAAGCCGGTCTCTTCATCGATCGTGGCTGTTTCCGGGTAGGGATACCGGTCGCTGAAACGCTCCAGCGTCCACGTGATGGGCTTGCTGCCAGCTGCTTCAATCTGCACCTCGTAGTCGCCACTCCCGATCAGTTTGACAAAGGTATAGTCGTGATCGGCATCTTCGATTTCTGGTGGCGTGCGCGGGACAGGCGTTGGTGTTGGCTCGGGCGACGGCGCCGGTGTGGGTGTAGGAACCGGCGTCGGCGAGGGGCTCGGTCCAGTCGGCCGGGTCGCTGATGTGGTAGCGCTGGTCTCGGTTGGTTTCGTGGCACCGGGCTCGTTGCTGATGGTCAGGGTGAAAACCTGCTCATCCGGCGGGGAAGGCGCGTGGCCCTGGTAGGGATCGTTGATGAAAGGAGCCTTGACCGCCTGGGATCGGTCCTCTTCGGCCTGGATGGTGAAGGTGTAGTCACCCGGATCCATGCTGGCCGGGATCTGGAGCTGGCCACTGGCCGCACCGATCTGGATACCGGTTGGCGCGCCAGCTAGGGTGAACCGGAAGGGCGCAAACCCACTGGCGGTGACGGGGAACGTGCCGCCCTGCTGGTTGACCGTTGTATGGTCGGCGCTGGTGACCGTAACAGGGTTGGGATGGGCTTGCCAGACCCATTCGACCGTCACACGTTCTTTAAAGAGCGCAGCACCCGTTTCGCGGCCTTCACTGTCAAGGAGCGGGATCAGCTGCTTGCCGCTTTCGCCAAAGACCCACTGATAATTGCGCACGAGGTCGGTTTCCTTGCGGTAATCGGTGTCGCGGCCGAGATCCTGGGTGGAGAAGATGACCCGGTTGTAGCGGAATTCGTCTGATGTGACGGTACGGGTGCCATTCGGGTTGACGATCCAGATCGATTCGTCGTATTGCACCTGGTTGATGATCTTGCCGTTTTCCTCATAGGTTTTGAAGGAGCCGGGCACTTGCTGGATGGTGCGGTCGAAGCTGATCTCGAGCGTCGTGTGGACCGGGACCTTGCCTGTGGTCGTGGCCTCGTGGTAATTGAGGCTGACATCGTAACCGACCATATTGCCCCAGTTGGAGGGCGTTTCATGGACATCAAAACCATCATTGCTGATCGGCTGGCCCGTGATGAGCGAGACCGGCGGCTTTCTCGTGTCGAAATTGCCCCATTCATCGGTCATGGCCCGGGCCAGGTGACCGGTCGGGACATGCTGGTTGTAATTGAGGCTCAGGTACTGGCTGAGATTGACCAGGGCGCCGCTGCAATACGTCCATTGATACTGTTCTTCCGGTGGCGCATCGGCCGCAGCTTCCCAGTTGATCGAGCGGATCGGGTTGACCTGGCCGGTGACGAAATCGTTGAAAGAATCGGCTTTGGCGATGGTGAAGGAAGAAAAGGGCAGGGTGGGCGATGCGGGATTGGAATAGTACGACTCGCCCTTGACCCGGAATTCGATGATCACCTGGTCTTTGTGGTACAGCATCTGCGGATCGTGCTGGTAAAATTCACCTTCGCCATTGGTCGTGGCGTAGCCGGAGGCCGGGTATTTGCGGATCTCGGCCTGGTTGACCGAAGCTGCGTCGTTCGGATCGAAGAATACACCGTCCGGTACGACCAGGATCCGGTAGTCCAGCCCTTGGGCCACCTCGAATTTGGGGGGCGCCGCTGAGACCTGATTTTCGATCGTCCCGCCGACCAGTCCTGGTGAGATGAAAGCCTCGACCACCTTGATCCGGTAGCCCAGCGTGTTGGCCTGGCGCCGGCGCAGAATCGTCGGTTTGTAATTGGCCAGGTTGAAATTTTCCCCAGCCAGCTTGACATAGACATTGAACAAGCCATAGAGGTTGACATCGAGCATCTTGTTATCCGCCTGGACATGGACCCCGGCGCCAAGGAAAACGCCCGCGCCAACCAGATCAAAACCAAATAGCTCCAGACCCATCATCGGGCCGAATTTGAGGTAGCCATCGATGTCGCCATTGAGGTCGACATCGCCGTCACTGGTAAAGCCTTGCTTGAAAATCGGTTTGACACTGGTCGGGACGTAGAACTTGGTGCCGCCCCGGACGCCCATGGTGGTTTCGGTGTAGTCACGGGCCTCGATTTCCAGACTCAGACTGCCATCGAGCCCGATGACGGCAAAAATGCCGCCGGAAATCCGGCCAACGCCAAAGGGAATGTCGAGGCCGAGCAGGGGGATGTAGACCTCCTGCTTGACAGTGGCCCCCATTTCAACGACCAGATAACTCTCTTGCCGGAGGGTGAGTTCGATCCGGTAGCCATCAAATCCGGAATACCGGCCGGTGAGGTCGATGTCCTCGATGCCGAGGCCGCCACTGACGGTGACCTGGACTTTGCCGCCACCACCCAGATTGGCCTCCAGCGTCTGGTCGGTGAACTGGAGCTTGACGAAAGGATCATCGGAGAGGTATTTGAAATCCTTCAGCGCATCGCCGAAAGCTTGCGGCTGGGCCAGCCCCGGCAAGACCAGGCTTTGCTCGATGCCGGGGGCAAAGCCACTGATGTTGCCGCGGGTCAGGCGGATGGTGTCTTCCTCGAGCTCGAAGGACTTGACGACTTCGCTCAGCTGCGGCCGGGCGACGCTGTAGGTGTCCTCCAGCGGTTTGACAAGGTCGCTGAGTGTTTCATTGGCGGCAAATGCGCCGGTAAACGTGGACGGTGAAACGACTTTGAATGCTGTGCCCGCAGTGGTGTCGACAAAAATGGAGCCGTTTTCGACGGAACGGCCGCGCGCCTGGGCGGCCTGCTGGAGGAGATCCTGCGCGATGTAGCCACCTTCGGCAATGATTTTGTCTGGCCGCAGGCGTGGCTTGGCAGCGCCGGAGAGCAGCTGGCCGGCAGTGGCCAGCTGACTGGTGACCTGGCTGTCGATCTCGATCACGGAATCCGCCAGTTCGTAGTGGATTTTATCCGCGGAGAAAGTGGCAGGCAGCTCATCTGCGACATACTCGAGCCAGTTGGCTGAGGGTGCCTGGAAGTCATAGTCGAAGGGTGCCGCAGGTTGCTGGTCGATGATGCCTGGCCAGCCACCGGATGTGTCTGTGGAAATGACCGCCTGGACAGGGGCCGCCAAGGGCAGGAAGACAAACAGTAAGGCGATCCAGACTGCACAGAATTTCTTCATGGCTGACCTCCCGCCGGATAACCGGCAGATTATTCGTGCTGCAGTAACAAATAGACTTGTCAAACGAGAAGGTGTTTGGTCACACTATCATTATACCCTGAACCATCTCAAACGATTCCGCCAGAACAACGCTTGTGCGATTTAGTCACGGTTGGATGGCTGAATGTCAGGTATAGTCAGGAACGTAACGAGCAAACGAGGTGTCCCAATGGATTTCAATCTTTCTTCCAGCCTTTTCGTCGGCGAACAGAAATTCAACGCATTTGCATCAGACAAGATTTACGACGTCATCATCATTGGTGGCGGACCAGCTGGCATGACAGCTGCAGTGTATTGCCTGCGCAAAGGCATGTCGACTGGCCTGATCACCCGTCAAGTGGGCGGACAGATGGCCGATACAGCCGGAATTGAAAATTACCTTGGTTACCGCTACATCAACGGTGTCGAATTGGCTGACAAGTTCCATGACCAGGTGATGCAGTTCGGGATCGATTTTGAAAACAATACGACGGTCAAGTCCATCAAGGATGGCCTTTATAAAGAAGTGATCCTCGATGATGGCCGGATTTTCAAGACGAAGACCATCATCGTCGCCTCCGGAAAATTGCCCAGGAAGCTCAATGTCCCGGGTGAGAAAGAATTCACCGGCCACGGCGTCACCTACTGTGCCATCTGCGACGGCCCGTTCTACAAGGACAAGAAGGTCGTTGTTGCCGGTGGCGGTAATGCCGGCATCGGTGCTGCCATTGACCTGGCCCGTATCGCGACCCATGTCACCGTTGTCCAGCGCCGTGACCGTCTCAAAGCAGATAAAGTCCTGGTCGACAAGCTCAAGCATTTTGACAATGTGGAGGTGCTCCTCGGCCATGTGGTCAGAGAGATTCACGGTTCCACGACGGTCGAAAGCGTTGCAGTCGAAAACCGTGAAACAGGCGCCCAGATTGACATTCCGGCAGACGGCATTTTCGTTGAAGTCGGCTCGATCCCGAACAGCGAACTGGCCCGGGGCCTTCTCCATATGAACGAACTGGACGAGATCGTCATCGATGCTTTCGGCCGCACCAATAAGGAAGGCATTTTCGCCGCCGGTGATGTCACCGATGTCCCGTACAAACAGATCATCATCGCCTGTGGAGATGCCGCCAAGGCAGCCCTTTCGGCGACCGATTATATCCTCAGCAACCCCAATTTCTGACCGTTTTCGTTATCCGTATGGCCGGCATGTCCGGCGCACCATCCAGCCAACACCTTCAGGAGGTATGAACCATGGCACTTTTTGACGACAACATCCGCAAGCAGCTCGCCCAGATCCTCGATGGCCTGAAAAATGACGTCCACGTCGTTTTCTTCTCCCAGGAAATCGAGTGTGAATCCTGCCACGACGCCCACCAGTTCGTCGAGGAACTCTGCGCCATCAACCCCAAGCTGAAAATGCGCCGCTACAACTTGGTCACTGACGCTGAAAAAGCCGCTGAATACAAGGTTGACAAGGTTCCGGCTGTCGTCATGCTCGACAAGGACGGCAACGACACGAACATCCGTTTCTTTGGTATCCCGGGTGGCTACGAAATCAACTCCTTCCTCGGCGCCCTGCTCGAGGTCTCGGGCGAACGCCAGGAACTGCCGGAAGACATCCTGAAGCGGATCCAGAAGATCGACAAAGACATCCACATCCAGGTCTTCGTCACCCTCAGCTGCCCCCATTGCCCTGGCGCCGTCATCACAGCCCATCGCCTGGCGCTCGAAAATCCCAAAATCAAAGCTGACATGATCGAAGCCAACACCTTCGTTCCGCTCTCGATCAAATACAACGTCAGCGGCGTGCCGAAGATCGTCATCAATGGCGAGCACGAGCTGCTCGGCGACCAGCCGATCACCGCTTTCCTCGACGTCATCGAGAAAATCTGAGAACACACAGGAAACAGCTGTTCTGGACCAGGTTCCTGTCCGGGTTTAATAAAACCGCCTTTTCGTCCTGTTGCGAGAAGGCGGTTTTTGCTGTGGTGGAGAAGATGGCTCTGCAACCGGTTGCATGAAAGAGGAGCCAGGCGTAAGATGAGGGTATCTCGTTTTGCCGGAGGTTGTGGTATGAAAAAGATCGTCTCCCGTGTCCAGCATCCTGAATGGTCGCGCAGTGCTGTCATTTACGAGCTGAATGTACGCCAGTTTTCGCCGGAGGGCACGCTACGCGCGATCTTGCCCCAGCTGGGACGGCTCAAGAACATGGGAGTCGATATCCTCTGGCTGATGCCGATCAATCCGATCGGAGTGGCCGAGCGCAAAGGGACGCTGGGCAGCAACTATGCGGTCAGTGACTACAAGGCTGTCAATCCGGATTTCGGCAGCTTGGAAGACTTGCGTGAACTGGTGCGCGAGGTCCATCGGTTGGGGATGCACCTGATTCTCGACTGGGTGGCCAATCACACCGCCTGGGACCATGTCTGGGTTGCCGAGCATCCGGACTGGTATTTGAAAAATGCAGATGGCCAGATCCACAGCTACATTTACCGGCACGATGAAACTGCACCGGAAGAACATTGGACGGATGTCATCGGCCTCGATTATCGCCAGCCGGCCTTGTGGGAAGCCATGACCGAGGCACTGCTGTACTGGGTCCGCGAGGCCGATATCGATGGCTATCGCTGTGATGTCGCCGGTCTGCTGCCGACAGCTTTCTGGGAACAGGCACGGGCTGCTCTGGAAACGATCAAACCGGTCTTCATGCTGGCTGAATGGTCGACGCCGGAGCTGCACCGCGCAGCGTTTGATATGACCTATGACTGGGACCTTTATGACTTGATGACGCGGATGGCTCAAGGCGAGGCGACTGTCCTGGACCTCAAGCGCTTGATCGCCCGTCTACCGGTCACCTATCCTGCCGATGCCTATCGCATGCGCTTTACAACCAATCATGACAAAAACACCTGGGTGGCCCATGATGAAGAACTTTATGGACCTGCCTTCAAGGCCTTTGCTGTCCTGGCCGCGACCTTGCCCGGCATGATGCTGATTTACAGTGGCCAGGAATCGGGCCTGGACAAGCGGCTGGAATTTTTCGAGAAAGATCCGATCAACTGGGGGACCTACGCCCTGGCGGATTTCTATCGCGAACTGGCCCGGTTGAAGCACCAGAATCGCGCCCTCTGGAATGGCACTGCCGGTGGTCCTGTCGAAATATTGCCTGTCACCACCCGCACCTTGCTCGCCTTCAGCCGGATCAAAGACGACAACCGCGTCACGGTCCTGATCAATTTTTCCCGGCGCAGCCGCAAGGTGACGGCAACGGCGGACTGGCCGGATTTGACCCTGAAGCCATTCGGATATATGATCCTTGAAAGATAAGATTCGAGGAACTTGCCATGTCTGATCTAGTTTCGCTCACTTTGGATGCCTTTGTTGAGGCACGCCAGATCCTGGCTCCGGTCATCACCAAAACGCCGCTTGTATACAGCAGCCATTACACGCGCCTGACCGGCAACCAGGTCTATTTCAAGCCGGAAAACCTGCAGCTGACCGGCGCGTACAAGGTGCGCGGAGCATTCGTCAAAATCGCCCGCTTGCCGGCCGAGCAGAAAAAGCGCGGCCTGATCACGGCATCGGCTGGCAACCATGCGCAGGGTGTCGCCCTGGCCGCCCAGCTGCAAAAGCTTAAGGCCACGATCGTCATGCCTCAGACCACACCACTGGTCAAGGTCAATAATACGAAATCCTATGGCGCGACGGTGGTCCTGTTCGGCGAGAATTATGACGAAGCCTATGCCCATGCCCTCGAGCTGGCACAGGAAAAGGGCTATACTTTCGTCCATCCGTTCAACGATCTCGATGTCGCTTCGGGCCAGGGGACGATCGCCTTTGAAATCCTGGCGGATTTGCCTGAAACCGATGCCATCATCCTGCCAATCGGTGGGGGTGGACTGGCCGCCGGGGTCGCTACACTGGCCAAGATCCTGCGCCCGGAAATCGAAATCATCGGTGTCGAACCGAGCGGCGCCGCTTCGATGAAATGGTCGGTCGAGCAGGGCCAGATCTGCACGCTGAGCCACATCGACACGATCGCCGATGGCGTGGCCGTGAAAACGCCGGGCGATCTTGTTTTTCCATATGTCAGGGATCATGTTGACCGCTTCCTGGCGATCGATGATATCGAGCTGATCGATGCCTTCCTGACCGTCATGGAGACCCACAAACTGATCGTCGAAAATGCCGGACTGTTGAGCGTCGCAGCCCTGAACCACCTTGGTCTCAAGGGCAAGCGTGTGGTCTCGATCCTGTCCGGTGGCAACATGGACGTCATCACCATGGCCTCTCTGGTCCAGCACGGCCTGATCAACCGCGGCCGTGTCTTTACCTTCTCCGTGCTCCTGCCCGACCGGCCCGGTGAGCTCGAGCGCATCGCTCACATCATCGCCCGCCAGAAAGGCAACATCATCCGCCTCGAGCATAACCAGTTCGTCAGCATCAACCGCAACATGGCCGTCGAACTCAAAGTCACTCTCGAAGCCTTCGGCTACGAACACCGCGACACCATCATGCACGCCCTTGCCGACAAAGGCTACCAGGCCAAACTGACCATGCCGACCGCTGTGTTTGATTAGATAATGGACCCGGTCCGTTTATGCACCAAATATGCAGAAAACGACCGATTTCCGTATAAACGGTGCATAAACGGACCGGGTCTGTTTTTAGGCAAAAGACCCTCCAGCCTTACAGCCAGAGGGTCTTTGCCCGAAAACGGACAATGTCCGTTTTTTTGTTTACATGGTCTTGGAGGGGTGTTGTTGAAACGGCGGACGGACCGCTCAACCCTTGACCATGAAATCCGGATAGCTTTCTGAGCCGTGCTCGCGGAGGTCGAGTCCTTCGAGTTCTTCGGCTGCTGAAACGCGCAAGCCGACGGTGTGTTTGAGGATCAGGAACAGAGCGCCTGCGGTCAGGGAGGTCCAAACGCCAACGGCCAGGACACCGGTCAGCTGTGAAACGAAGAGGTCGAAACCTCCGCCGTAGAAAAGGCCTGCTGCCGTGCCTCCAAAGTTGTCAGGGGTGGCGAAGAGACCGACAGCCAGAGTGCCGAAGACGCCGTTCATCAAGTGGACGGGGACGGCACCGACCGGATCGTCGATGTGGAAGATGTTTTCCAGGATCCAAGCACCGAAGACGATGATGAAACCAGCGATCAGGCCGATGAGGATGGCACCGATGTTGCTGACGACCGCTGTGCCAGCAGTGATGGCAACCAGGCCGCCGAGGACTCCGTTGAGGGTCAGGCCGACATCAGGCTTTTTGAACTTGAGCCAGGAGATGAACATCGCACTGACGCCGCCGGCTGCTGCAGCCAGGTTGGTGGTCATGGCGATATCGCCGATTTCCGGGACGAGGGCGACGGTGCTACCGGGATTGAAGCCGAACCAGCCGAACCAGAGGATGAAGACACCGAGCGCGCCCAGGGTCAAACTGTGGCCGGGGATGGCCCGCGGCTTCATTTTGGAATTGAATTTGCCGATCCGGGGACCGAGGACGATCGTGCCCATCAGGGCTGCCCAGCCACCGACGGAGTGGACCACGGTGGAACCGGCAAAGTCATGGAAGCCCAGGCTGGAGAGCCAGCCACCGCCCCAGGTCCAGGCGCCAACGATCGGATAGATGATCAGGGTGATCACAGCTGAGTAAATCAGATAGGATTTGAACTTGGTGCGTTCAGCCATGGCGCCGGACACGATCGTGGCAGCGGTTGCGGCAAACACGGTCTGGAAAAAGATGAAATAGCTGTCACCAATCGTCGTTGGATCGATAAAACCGGTGGTCCCAAACAGGCCCATGAATTTATCGCCGAACATGATGCCGTAGCCAACCAGGAGGAAGAGCAGCGAGCCGACCGCAAAGTCCATGGTGTTTTTCATGATGATGTTGCCAGCGTTCTTGGCCCGGGTGAAACCGGTCTCCACCATGGCAAATCCGGCCTGCATGAAAAAGACGAGAATAGCAGCAATCAGGGTCCAGAGGATATCGGCATTTCTAGCCAATGTTTCAACAGACATGGTCAAATCTTCCACAAAAACCATCCTTTCTCAAATCACAGTGTCCGCGGAGGGCGGCTAGCCCAGATGCTTACAAGGCTTTTTCGCCTCGTTCACCGGTGCGGATGCGGATCACGTCAGCAATGTCAGTGACAAAAATCTTGCCGTCGCCGGCTTCGCCTTGGGCTAACTGACTGCAAATCTGATTGATCAGCTTTTCTGCCTTGAGGTCATCCGTAATGGTCGTGACTTTGACCTTGGGCAGGAAATTGACGGTGTAGCGGGTGCCGCGGTAAAGGGCGGTGATCCCTTTTTGGTTGCCGTACCCCATCACGTTGCTGATCATCACACCGGTGGCGTCCGCTTCCTCGAGAATGGCTTTGAGGAGCTCCAGGCGTTCAGGTTTGATGACGATTTCGAGTTTCTTCATGGCTCATACCCCTTTCTTGTGCCTTGGCCAACAGGGTACGCGAAACCAGAGGCAGCCTGTAACAGGCACCTCGCAGATTCGAGTATTCTGCTTGGCTTGGTTGGTTTTCAAAACGAAAAAGGCGCTCGACCGGTGGAGGTCAGCGCCCTTGCTTTGATGGCTTCAGGATAAATGATCGCGATGGAGAAGTCAAGCAAATTTGCAAGTTTGTATTATAAAAATTGCAAAAATTGGCAATGTGCATGAATATTATTGCCTTTGACAGTGCACAAATGGCGTTATAACGTATTTAAATTGCGTGTAGCAAGCAAGAAATGATAGTGCGGTAGAAACATATTTCAAAATCACCTGGTTTTACAGGCTGGAAAAGCACGATTTGACCAAACGCTCAAACCATGCGTTAGATCCTTTGGCAGGAGAATCCACGAAAGGACCATCCCTCACGCCACCTCCTACCCCTAAAGCGGAACGTTCCACATTCAGTGACACCCCTCGTCGTAGGTCTGGTACATGGACGGAATACCGCCTCCGAAAGTGTCTCGCTTCTCAGAATGACCTGACACGAAACCATGCAACAACAATCATCGGTTCCAGGTTGGTTAATGATTGGAAAACAGGTGCATCCTTTCTTGCCTTTTCACGGGAAAAAGCAAAGAGCCGCGCGCCGCTTCTCCTCTGGAGGAAATGAGCCAGGCTTGCTATACTGCAAGGGCAATGAGATGAACAACAGCTGGCCTGTTTGAACGACTTTATGCAGGGGTGTTTGACTGATTCATGATCGGACGTTTTGCGCCTAGCCCGACGGGGCGGATGCATCTGGGCAATGTCTGGGTCGCTTTGCTTTCTGATCTGGCCGTCCATGCTGCTGGCGGTCAGCAGATTTTGCGCATTGAGGATCTCGACCCGGTGCGGTCGAGCGACACCTATATGGAACAGCTGGTGATGGACCTGGCTTGGCTGGGCATTCCGGCTGATATCGGCCAGACTCCTCACCCGCTGATTCGTCAAAGCGATCGGACTGGTTTGTATCGGGAAATTTTCGAGTCGTGGCGTGAAAATGGCCTGGTCTATCCATGTACGTGCCGACGGGCCGATTTGCTGGCAGCTTCGGCACCACACGCAGAGGATGGCCATCGTGTTTACACAGGGACATGCCGGCCGCATGAAACTGGGTCAAGCTCGAAATCGAACTCAAGCCCAACCATAAGCGCAGGCTCAAGCACAAGCTCAAGCTCAAGCTCGACGGATCCTGGACAGGAAAATAGTAAAAACATCGCCTGGCGCCTGCTCGTCGAATCGACTCAGATCCAGTTCGCCGATCTGGTGGCGGGACCGCAGAGCCTCGATCTCGCCATGGACTGGGGTGATTTCATCGTGCGCCGAGCCGATGGTGGGTTCGCGTACCAGATGGCCTGTGCGGTTGATGACGCCTGGATGGGAATCGATCTGGTCTTGCGTGGGCGGGATTTGCTGCGTTCGACCTTTCCCCAGCTTTATATTTTCCGGTTGCTGGGGAAGCCGGAGCCGACGTATGCACATGTGCCGCTGCTGGTGGACCCAGATGGCCACCGCTTGTCCAAACGCCAGCAATCGCTTGACCTGGGCGCTTTGCGGCAAGCTGGATTCAGCGCGCCGCAGCTGATTGGCGGCCTGGCGGCCCTGGCAGGCCTGATTGACCGGCCGGAACCTGTGACAGCTCGGGAACTGCAAACCTGCTTTTCCCTGGACAAAATCAAAGACCGGACCCACCTGGTGGTGGATCCGGCCGAATGGTACGATTTACTGGATTAGGGAGACGTTCGGGATCGGGTGCAGCTTGCGCAACGGGTTTCGACTGCAGACCGGCATCGATCAGGATCAGCCGAAATGGGCCCGGACGTAGCGCTCGGACATGATGCCGGCCACGGCACCGTCTGCTGCTGCCGTGACGACCTGGCGGATCGGCTTGGAACGGATGTCACCGGCGACATAGACACCGGCGATATTGGTCTGGCAATCTTCGTCCGCTACGATGTAGCCATCGTCGTCGAGTTCGATTTCGCCGCTGCACATGTCGGTCATGGGCTGGTTGCCGATAAAGACAAAGACACCATCGACCGGGAATTCCGTTTCTTCCCCCGTGTTGACGTTTTCGAGCACGACACTGCCGATCCCATGGCCCTGGCCGTTGACCTGCTTGATGATCGTGCTGGTGATGAATTTGATCTTGGGATTCTGGCGAGCATGCTCAACCTCAATCGCTGCAGCGCGGAATTTCTCCGAGCGGTGCACAACGATGACCTCGCTGGCGAAGCGGGTCAGGAAGACGGCCTCTTCCATGGCGGAGCTGCCGCCACCGACGACAATGACGCGCCGGTCCTGGTACATGGCACCGTCACAGGTCGCGCAGTAGTGGACGCCACGGCCCTTGAACTCGTCGGAACCGACGGCTGGCAAGGTGCGCGGAACGGAACCCGTTGCCACGATCGCGACCTTGCCGCGGTAGACCGTGTCTTCGGTCTGGACGCGCTTGGTCTTGCCGATGAAATCGATCTCGAGGACTTCCTTGAGGTCTTCGATTCTGGCGCCAAACAGTTCTGCCTGGGCTTTCATGTTTTCCACCAGACCGGGACCGCTGATGATTCCGGGTGTGCCGGGATAGTTGGCGATGTGGTAGGTGGAGGCGGCCTGGCCGCCGGGGATGGCCTGGTCGATGACTACGACATCCATGCGGGCCCGGGCGGCATAGAGGGCAGCTGAGAGGCCAGCTGGTCCGGCGCCGAGGATGATGACGTCACAGTCGACTTCCTGCATCGGGGCTGGCGGGATGACGTCGCCAAGAATCTCTTCGATGGCTTTGCGGACTTGGGGCTTGTTCATGTAACCCATCAGGCGATGCCCAACCTCCACGCCGTTGTGATAGAACATCAGGGTCGGGCTGCTGGTGACCCGGATGGATTTGGCGAATTCACGGTTATGCTGGCGGTGCATTTTGACAAACTTGATATGCTCGCCGTATTTTGCATTCATCTTGTTGAAAATCGGCGCCAGGGCCTCGCAGGGCGGGCATTCGTCAGAGTAGAAATCAAGAATGACCGGGGTCTGGCTCTGGAGGACGACGGTTTCGAATTCATCGGCGTTGATGTGCAGGACTTGGGACATGGTGGGGTAACCTCGCTTTCAATTCTCGTGGGCTGGGTGGAAGGGGCATCGTGTGCCGATGCACTCTTTCATCCGCCCACATTGGTGGCAGGTGTAGGGGGACAGGCTGTCAGCTGCAAAGAGCTCGGTGGTGCGGGCAAATGCCTGGATGGTGGTGATCGTTTCGCGTTTGCAGCAGCGCGGGCCACCGTGTTCGGCGATCGCGGTCAGGGCAGCGGCTGTCGCCAGGTTGGCATCAGCACGGGAGGTGCTGGACAGGGCGGTGACGGATTCGATGATCGAGTAGGCCATACCGGCGCCCAGAGCTGCGCCACAGGCACCATAGGATCCGCAAGCCCCACCCGGGATGACCCGGCCGCGGCGGATGGCCTCATGGATCTGGGCTCGGTCGCGATTGCCGGTCTGGTTTTGCCAGGCGGCGACGATGATCGCCGGGGCGATGCTGTGGTATTCCGGCCCGTGCATGTTCAAGCCGGGCAGTTCGAAAATCGACTGGGCCAGGCGGACAGGGTCACTGTCGGTGCTGCCAGCAAGGAAAAGTTCCACCTGGCCGAGGGTGTCGAGGCTGTGGCAAGTGTCACAGACGAAATGGCCCTCCGGGCAGATGATAGTCGATTCGAAGGTGCCGCCACAGATGCCGCACATGACGGACTGGGGTTGTTCGTTGTACAGCAACTCGGTGCCGCAGAAGACACAGCCGGCGGTGTGATGCACCTGCTGGCCTGTGGATTCGCCCTTGAAATGGACGGCCGGCGTTTCGATCGTGATCATCTCTGTCTGCGCCGGATCTGCGGCGCCGGTCGCATCTTCAGCCATGGCCCGGATTTCAGCGGCGTAGAAATTGACGCCGATGTCGAGCAGGTCCTGGATCGGGCGGCAATCGGGCGTGTGGATGTTCAAGTTGTTGTGGTTGGCAGCGACGACGCCGCACCCGCCACCGCAGATTACGTTGTAGCTGCATGACCGGCATTTTTCAATCGTTGTGACATTGCGACTCTGCCAGTTCTCGATTGCTGCGTCATTCTTTTCAACGACCGGCCAGTAGCGGCCGAGGCGGTATTCTTCGCGGCCACAGCTGGCGGTGCAGCCATAGATTTCACCATACAGGTCGAAGACCCATTCGGTTTTTGTCGCCGGACAGGTATCAAAACTGGCCAGGTACATTTCGCCGGTGTCGACGAGGTGGCGGATACCCTTGAAATCCGGCCGGTGGAAACGGGCGAGGACCGGATAAGCCTTGGCCAGGGCGGCATACTCCGCCCACAGCTCAACCTGGGTCATCAGGTGCTGCGGCTTGACATAGCATTCAAAGAGTTCGTAATTGCGGCCGATCTGCGTCTTGAACAATTCCGGCGGCAGGTCGAGCCAACCCTGGGCTTCGCAATACTCAGCCAGATGGACGAGGTCGTTGATATTCTCCCGGTCAACGACGGAGCGCAGATTGATCGGGATGCCGGCGGCGACTGCAGCCGCAATACCGGCGACGACATGGTCAAAGGAACCTTTTTTGTTGTGGGTGATCCGGCGCTGGTCATGAACGGCTTTGCCGCCATCGAGCGTGAACTGGATTTCCTTGACGGTGACTTTCTTCAGGGAATCCACATAATCGACAAAATCATAGCCATTGGTGACGGCGGCGAATTCGTAGCCTTCTCGGGCGCAGCCATCGAGGATGTATTCGACAATCTCACGCTGGGCTGGGGAATTGACCAGTGGCTCGCCGCCAAACAGGGTGACAAACGGCTTTTGTGACCGGTTGCTGAAATGGTCGCGGGCGTAGGCAAAAAAGGCATCGACGATTTCTTTCGTAATCAACTGGGGCCGGCCATCGATGCCGTGCTGGAAGCAGTAGGTGCAGGCGAGATTGCAGCCATAGGTTGGTACCAGCATCAGCTGGACCTGGCCGTCGGCTACTTCAGCATTGAATTCCGCATAGGCCCGTTCGATTGACTGCTGCTCGCCCTGCTGGTCAAGGTAGGCATAGCCGCGCTCGAGAAAATAGTCCAGCGTATCAGGATCCAGCTTGGGCCGGTCACCAGAGGCAGTGAACCAGGCATGCTCCCGTTCACCCATCAGGTCGAAACTGCCCGTGATCGGATTCATAATGGCATATTCGACGGGTGAACTGTCCTGGATCTGGACGATGATGTTATTCTTGGCGGGAATCATGGCGACCTCCTGAGTCTGGCTGGTGAGCGGTGAGGCTTGAAGGAGAGAGGCAAGGGCAGGTTCAGGACGGAGGCAGCCGTTCGGCCACCCCCGCCCGGCCTGGGGTCAGTCGTGGCAGCCTGCCACAACTTTTGAGGATTTGGAGCAGCACTGTGCAGTCGTGAAAGATGTGCAGCAGCTGCCCGAAGAAGCCTTTCCAGTGACTTTCTTCATCGTTTCAACACCTCCTGTCCTCAAAATCTTCTATATACACATAACATGTATACATGCGTGTCAAAGGATCTGCGGCTTGGTGCCGCGGATCGTGAGGCTGATGAAGTCATAGCCGTTTTTCGCATATTCGCGGGATTTCAGGATTTCCAGATCGGGGAAACCGGCCGCTGTGATGCTGGCCAGATAAGCTTCGCGGGGAATCGCGCCGCCAAAGCAGTCGGCCCAGGCCTGGGGATCGGATGTGACCGACTCGGGCAGTGGCTCGCGGGTGCAGGCATCGGATACAATAAAGTAGCCACCGCACTTGAGGACGCGATGGATTTCGCGGTAGACTTGCTGCTTGTTACGGGCGTGATTGATCACACAGTTGCTGATCACGGCGTCGAATGTCTCGTCCGCAAAAGGCAGGGCCTCGATGTCCCCCTGGACAAAAGAGACCTTGGCTTGACCGTTCTGAATCTCGGGTGTGCTGGCAGCGTTTTGTTCGGCTTTTTCAACCATGGCGGCTGTCAGGTCAAGACCGACTGCCAAGCCATCAGGACCGAGGGCCTGGGCAGCCTCGATGGTCTCCCGGCCGCGGCCGCATCCAAGGTCCAGCAGGGTCTGGCCAGGTAAAAGATCCAGATAGGAGAGGTTGCCACCACAGCTCAAATTGCTGCCGGCAGTACTTTCCTTCGTATAGCGGATCTGGATCTGGTCTTTCATGGCATCTCCTCGCAGGGACAAGACAAGTGGCTTGTCGCGGGACGATTATAGGAGCAAGAGGATGGAGGGGACTGTGATCATGTCACGGTCAATCTCCGGATTGCTGATACATTAAGAGCAAGATTCGAAAGGAGCACATTGAATGTTTACGTACGTCTTATACGGTCTGGCTTTCGGCCTGCTGGGGGTATCCTTTTTCAAGGATCGCAGCAAGACTCGCATGGCCCTGAAAAAGGCCTGGAAAGCTCTTGAGAATATTCTACCGCAAATGCTGGGCATTATTGTCCTGATCGGAATTTTGCTGGCCATTCTGTCGCCAGAAACGATTTCCAGCTTGATCGGATCCCAGTCCGGCTGGATCGGCATCATCATTGCAGCAGCTGTCGGATCGGTCACGCTGATCCCGGGCTTTGTCGCTTTCCCGCTGGCTGCGGCTCTGCTCCAGCACGGTGCAGGTGTGATCCAGATTGCCGTCTTTGTTTCGACCCTGATGATGGTCGGTGTCGTCACCATGCCAGTGGAAATGAAGTATTTCGGTAAACGCGCCACTCTGACCCGTAACGCACTGGCTTTGGTTTTCTCGGTCATCGTCGCCTTGGTTCTCGGAGGTATCGTGAAATGAAAAGTCTCCTGAAACGCTATCGCTTTTTCCTGGTCATGCTTCTGGTTCTCGCCGGTGTTGCTGTTTTTGATCTGGCATTGGGCCTCAAAGCGACGCAAATGAGCTGGGACAACTTGCTCGACTTGATGGCCGTCGTGCCGCCGATCTTCATCCTGCTCGGACTTTTAGATGTCTGGGTACCGCGCGAAGTCATGATCCGCCTGACCGGCGAAAAATCCGGCCTCATCGGCATTCTCCTGTCCTTCCTGCTGGGCTCGTTTGCCGCCGGCCCCCTGTATGCCGCCTTCCCCGTCGCCGGCATCATGCTCAAGAAAGGCAGCAAGCTCTCCAACATCATGGTTTTCGTCGGTGCCTGGTCGACGACCAAAATCCCTTTGCTCCTATTCGAAGCGACAGCCATGGGCTGGACCTTCATGCTCGGCCGCCTGATCCTCAACCTGCCCGTCATCCTGATCATCGGCTATCTCGTGGAAAAGTCGATGCCCCGGCACGACATCGAACGGATCTACCAGTCGGCAGAATCGCTGTAAACGAAAGGCCGCCCCGGAGGGCGGCCTCTTTCTTGATGACTTAAGATAAAATGGCTGGCTCGTATGCTCTTAAGCGGCCTGCTTCTTGGTGCCGATGGAGAGAACCAGGTTGGCCAGGATGCCCATCAGGGCGGCGGTGGCGATGGCGGGCAGTTTCATGCCAAAGAAGGGGATCATGCCGCCGGCAAAGCCATAGTTGCCGCCAAGACCGACGACCAGGATGATTGAAATGACGGCCAGGTTGCGGGAGTCGAAGAGATCGACTTTGCGGTTGATCATGATCGCGATACCTTGGGCTCCGATGATGCCAAACAGGTAAATGCTGACGCCACCAATGACAGATCCAGGAATGGTATTGACCAGGTTGGAAAGAGGTGTAAAGAAGGAGATGATCATGGTGATGACTGCAGCTGCGCCAAGGACAGCAACGGAGAAGTTACGCGTGATCGCCATGGTCGAGAGGTTTTCGCCGTAGTTGGTGCCGGCAGGACCACCGAACATCGAAGAGACGATGTCGCCGATACCGTCGCCGATCAGGTTCAGGCCCAGCTTGTTTTTGATATCATAGCTTTTCTTGCCTTTTTGCTCGGCCAGATGGTCGACGTAAATGTCGAGCTGGTAGAGATGGGCGGTTGACTCGGGGATGGTGGCGATGGCGATCGGCATGATCGCGAGAACGGCGCCCCAGTTGGCGGAGGGCAGGGTGAAATGGGGCACGGCGACGACTTGGCCGGAGAAGACAGTCGAGAAGTCGATCACGCCCATGGACAGGGCTGTGACATAGCCGACGATGATACCGAACAGGATCGGCAACTGGCCCCAGGTACCTTTGAGGTAGACGGAGAACAGCATGGTCGAGACCAGGGTGATGAGGGCGATGACCCAGGCGGTGTTCTGGGCGGCGCCTTCAGCGCCATTGCCGGCGGCGCCGGTGATCGCGACACCGGCCAGGGATATACCGATGACAATGGCGATTGAGCCTGTGACCGAAGGCGGCAGGACTTTTTCAATTGTCTCATGGCCGAAGGCGTTGATGATCAGGCCGGCAACGATCGAGACCAGACCGGACATGATGACACCAAACTGGGCCTGGGAGATCAGGGCATCCGATGCGACTTCGCCGAAATTGCGGGCGCCGGTGATCGAGACGATGGCCGCGATGTAGGAGAAGCTGGAACCGTAGTAGAGCGGGATTTTGCCGCGGGTGACGAGCAGGAAGCAGATGGTGGCAAAGCCGCTGGCAAAAATGGTGGTCGAGACGTGAAAGCCAGTCAGCAAGGCAACGAGAACGGTGGCAGGGAACATGACCAGGATTTGCTGGAGCGCGAAGAGGATCAGCTTCCAGAAGGGCGGGCGTTCATCGGGCAAGTAGCCGACGACAAGCTTGGGGGCATAACTCATGATGGGTCCTCCTGTAAAAATGTGGGGAATCGCCCGCATTGGGCACAAATCATATCCAATTTACAGGGCAGGGATTTTAATTGTCAACAAAAAAGAATCAGCCCTTTTTGATCCCCGTGTAGATCGCGGAAAATACGCCGAAAACGATGCCGAGAATCGGGAATAGGATCCAGGCTGTGCCCCACATGCCGCGCGTGAAACCGAGGAGCAGGTAAGTGGCAGCTGCCAGGGGCCAGACTGTGGCAGCCACGATGCCGATGACCTTGTCAGTCTCTTGTTTATTCTTGTTGGCATATTCCTCGAGTTTCAGGAGTTTGTTGAAGGCATCTTTGATGGCACCGAAATAGATGAAGAAGAAAACAGCAATGCCGACAATGACCAGGAGGACTGGGACGCCAAATCCCGTCTGTTTTTCGCCAAACAGCGAGAACAGGAACAGGGAGAGGGGTGAGAGGATGCAGAGGCTGACACCGATCATGATGCCGAGTCCAAAAGAAGGCTGGAAAGCTTCACGCTGGCGTTCCAGTTCGCTTTTTGCTGCCGGAGCGAGCTCAAATTCACCCGTTTCGAGGAATTTGAAGCGGTCGAGTTTCATGCCGGAATACACAAACAGACTGACACCGGCTGCGATCAGGATAAAGAAGGGGATCATGGCCAGGGCGCCACGGCCGGATTCGCCCAGTTGCCGGCCCAGCTGGCCGTTGTCCACCAGCTGGCCGATCCAGATCAGGCTGGCGGCACCGAGCAGACAGAGGAATACGCCGATGCCGATCAGGATCGCAGTCTGGCGCGCAGTAGCAAGATAGTTCCGGGCATCCTGCAAACTGAATGGCCTGAGGGATGATGCCTGTGGGTCCGCTGCGAGGCCCAGCTCGGCCATGAGCTCATCGATGTTGCCAAACTCCGAGATGACGCTGCCGATGGCTTCGTTCTCACTGCGGCCTTCAGCTTTCAGGGCCAGGTATTTGTCCTCCATGCTGGCCTGCATCTGGGTTTTCAAAGCCAGCACACGTTCGCTTTTTGGCAGGTTTGCAAACAAATTATTAAGATAGCTGATGATCGTGTCCATTCGTTCATTCCTCCTCGATAAATGGCTGCAGCAGGGATTGGATCTCTTGCCACTCCTGGCATTTCTGGCGGTAATAGGTGCGTCCAGCATCGGTGATCCGGTAGTAGGTGCGCGGCCGCCCCATGCTGACTGTACCGGAAAAGGATTCGATGTAGCCGCCGCTTTCGAGGCGGGCAAAGACGGAATACAGGGTCGTTTCCCTGATGACATAGCCATCCCGGGTTTTCTCCCGGATCTGGCGGGAGATCTCGTAACCATAGGAAGGTTCTTGCAGGAGCAGGTACAGGATCATGATGTCGTTCAAGCCACGCATGATGTCGGTGTTCACAGGAACGGGTTTATCCCGGGTCATGCCAGTCGCCTCCTTTCCACAGGTACTACTGTATCTGTCGTGGTAATTCCAGTGTAGCACCACTACTACGACAAGTAAAGTAGTTTGAAAGGGTGAGCGGAATTTTTTTCTCGTAACACACCAGACTGCTTATGGACCTTAAAAGCGCTAGACTGGTACAAATAATCCTGACAGGAGACCGCCATGCTCAAGATCGGCTGCCATCTTTCCATCGCAAAGGGATACACCCACATGGGTGAAGAAGCCCTCAGCATTGACGCCAATACCTTCCAGTTTTTCACGCGCAATCCGCGCGGCAGCCAGACGCGCGCGATCGATCTCCAGGATATCCAGGGCCTGAAGCGCATGCTCGAGCTGCACCAGTTTGCCCCCCTCCTGGGTCATGCACCGTATACCATGAATCCCTGCGCGGCCGATGCCGGCCTGTATGAATTGGCAGCCACCATGATGGCGGATGATCTCCAGCGCCTCGAGCCTTTGCCTGGCCAGTACTATAATTTCCATCCCGGCAGCCATGTTGGCCAGGGGGTCGGGGTAGGAATAGAAAAAATCGCCGATTTGCTGAACCGGGTGCTCACGCCCGATGGCCAGACCCTCGTCCTCCTGGAAACAATGGCTGGCAAAGGCAGCGAAGTGGGCAGCCGGTTCGAAGAAATCCGGGCGATCATCGACCGGACACAAGAAAAAGGCAGACTGGGCGTCTGCCTGGATACCTGCCATGTGTATTCGGCTGGTTATGACATCGTCAACAACCTCGATGGGGTGCTGGAGGAATTCGACCGGGTGATCGGCCTGGACCGGCTCAAGGCGATCCATCTCAATGACAGCCTGACACCCTTCAACAGTCACAAAGACCGCCATGCCTGCATCGGGGAGGGATTACTGGGCCTGGATGCCATCGTGCGCTTCATCAACCATCCCCGCCTGCGTGAGTTGCCCTTTTATCTGGAAACCCCTAATGAGATACCGGGCTATGCAGCCGAAATCAAGCTCTTGCGGGAGCACTACTCGTAACGCCCACCACACCGGGCGCGGCAAGCCACACCTTCCGGGCTCTCATCGTCTGGACAGCATTGCAGCCTGGCGCTGCGGCACTGTGGGCAGATCTTATGTTTGCTGGAACCGCTTTCGATCGCCTCAAACCGTTCGATCCATTCACGACCGCACTTGGCACAGCGGATTGTGCAGTTGCTGCGGGTGAAAAATCCCCCGTCAATACGGATTTCCTTGCCCAGGATCAGACTGTCGGCGATCTTTTTCCGGGCAGAAATCAGGATGCGCTGGAAAGTGGGGCGAGAAACCTCCATCCGGTTGGCGCAATCCTCTTGTTCGAGCCCTTCGAGATCTTTGAGCCGGATGGCCTCGATTTCTTCCAGCAAGAGGACATTCTCGCCCCCCACTGCTGGAACCACCTGCTCCGGATAAAACCGCAGGATCTGCGGGACATTTTCAATTTTGCGCCATTTGACGGGACGGGCCATGTTCATACCTCATACAGTAGATAAATAACTCAACTTTCCCATAGCAAAATATAGATCTGAACCTTGAAAAATCAATATAGTCACGCACTCAATAACAATTTCTGCTTCAGCGGATGAGGAAGGGCGTTGAGAAAGGTATCCATGATGTCA
>Ga0228535_1000997_pt1 | contig 56690 bp, 55 predicted proteins | sample SJ1metagenome_FD_168457 | JGI IMG/M metagenome (GOLD analysis project Ga0228535, IMG submission 168457) | Enriched culture of PCE-dechlorinating microbial communities from Ithaca, New York, USA - SJ1 | ecosystem: Engineered > Modeled > Simulated communities (microbial... > Unclassified | place... | reverse complement strand
CAGACGGATTTGCGCAGGAAGCCTTCCGCGTACGCCTGGCGGACGCCCTCCGCGATGGCGTCCTGAAGCGGGCCGCCGACGATCCGGACATCCTGGCCGACCTCGAGAAACAACACGGCCAGTCCCGTATCCTGGCAGATCGGCAGAGCGTTGTCGCGGGCGATGTCGGCGTTTTGCAGGATTTTGGCGAGCACCTCGCGGCCGATGGGCGACGCTTCCTGCGCGAGGGCGCGCCGGAGCGCATCGCGCACGTCGTCGCAAAGCGTGGTGTTGGCGGCGATGAACAGGTTGCGCACCGTTTTGGTGATGCGTCCGGCGGCGATGCGCCGCAGGCGCTTTGGCTTTTTTTTGTCCATAAGCGCAGCCTACATGCCCCTGCGGAATTCCAGGGATTTGGAAATCGTCATCTTGTCGACGTATTTCAGATCGCCGCCCATCGGCACGCCCATGGCGATGCGCGTGATCCGCAGGGGCCTGTCCTTGAACATCCGCATGATGAGCAGCGCCGTGGCTTCGCCGTGCACGTTGGGATTGGTGGCTAAAATGAGTTCCTCGACGCCGCCGTCCTCGACGCGCTTCTGCAGTTCGCCCAGGCGCAGGTTTTCCGGTCCGATGCCGTCGAGCGGCGCCAGCGCGCCGTGCAGCACATGGTAGGTTCCGGCAAAGACGCCGCTTTCCTCGATGGCGGCCAGCGCGTCCGGCTCTTCCACGACGCAGATCACCTGCCGGTCGCGCGCCGGATTGGCGCAGATGTGGCAGATATCTTCTTCACTGGGATTGAGGCAGACGCGGCACAGCCGGATCTTCCGTTTCACTTCCACGAGGCTTTCGGCGAGCTTTTCCACGTCGTCGGTCGTGGCGCGCAAAATATAGTTGGCCAGCCGCGCCGCCGTTTTCTCGCCGATTCCCGGCAGCTTGGCAAGCTCCGCAATCAGTCGCTTGATGGGTTGAGCGTAGGATTTCATGCGCCGCCCTATAACCCCATGCCGGGAATGGCCAGTCCGCCCGTGATCTTGGCCATCTCCGCCTGCGCCAGTTCCTGCGACTTGCGGATGCCCTCGTTGACCGCCGCGGCGATCAGATCCTGGAGCATTTCAATGTCGTCGGGATTGACGACGTCTTTTTCGATTTTGAGCGAGACAATCTCGAATTTGCCGTTGACGAGGACGCGGACCATGCCGCCGCCCGACTGGGCTTCGACGGTCTTTGTTTCCAGTTCCTGCTGGAGATGGGCCATCTTTTCCTGCATTTTTTTGGCCTGCCTCATGATGTTATTAATATTTTGCACGACGGTACCCCTTCCTATTTTTTATCCGTTATCGGTTTGATTTCCACCAGCTCCGCTCCTTCGAACTCGGCGAGCACTTTCTGAAACAGCGGCGAGGTGATGGCCTCGCGCTTGATTTCGTTCATGGCGTTTCCCCTGGCGCTGCGGGGGCCGGCGGCTCTGGGCGCGTTGACGGCCTTGATGGCCAGGGTGATTGTTTGAGAATAATAAATTCCGGCGATTCTTTCCAGTTCTTCTTTCTGCGGCTTTTCCATCAGCGTGTCGAGAAACACGTATCCGGCGGGAAAAGCCAGCGTGAGCGCGCCGTTTTCCGGCCCCAGAATTTCGGCCGGGGCGGTTTTGGCGCCGAGCGGCGGATTGGTTCTTTTGATGAAGCTCTTGAGATCCTCGCCCGGCGCGGGTTTGGTCGGAGAACGGGGCGTTTGGGCCGCCGGCGGCTCGGCCGGCCGGGAAACGGCGGGCGGCGCCGGATCCGCAGGCCGGTCGAAGACAGGCACCGCGCTGGGGGACGGCGCCGCGTTTGCCGGCGCGTAGGCGAGCTTTTGCTCCAGGCTTTCCAGCGTCGCCAGGATTTCTCCGACCGGCAGGACCGGTTCCAGGTAGGCCATGCGCACGAGGATGGTTTCGAGCTTGATCCGGACTTCCTGGCTGCGGCGCAGACTGTCCGCCTCGGCCAGCAGAATATCCAGATACCGCTGCAGCGTTTCGCGCGAGACCCGGGCGACCTGTACTTTAAGCTTTTCGGCCTGTTCCGGCGCGATGTCGAAAGACGCGCCGTCGCCGGCGATCCGGAGCAGAAGCAGATTCCGGAAGTGCTTGAGCAGCATGGTATAGAAGTGCTTCATGTCGATGCCCGCCAGGTAGGCCTCCTCCAGAATCGTAAGGCAGACGCCGGCGTTGCGGGCCAGGACGGCCTCGGACAGGCGGAAAAGGTATTTCCGGTCGGCAAGCCCCAGAAGCTCTTCCACGTCGTCGTCGGCAATCGCCGGTCCCGCGTAGGAGATGATCTGATCGAAGATGCTCTGGGCGTCGCGCATGGAGCCGTCGCCCGCCTCGGCAATCCAGGTGAGGGCGGCGGGGCTGACTGTCAGCCCTTCCTCCCGGGCGATCCGGTCCAGGTTGGCGGCAATCTGGGCCAGCGAGATGCGGCGGAAGTCGTAGCACTGGCAGCGCGACAAAATGGTGGCCGGAACCTTGTGGTTTTCGGTGGTGGCGAAAATGAAGATCACGTGGCCGGGCGGTTCTTCAAGCGTTTTTAAAAGCGCGTTGAACGCTTCGCGCGTCAGCATGTGGACTTCGTCGATGATATAGATTTTGTATTTGGCGGCGGCCGGAGCAAACTTGACGTTTTCGCGCAGTTCGCGGATTTCATCGATGCCGCGGTTGGACGCGCCGTCGATTTCGCGGACGTCCATGGACGTGCCGTCCGTGATTTCCCGGCAGTTGGGACAGACGTTGCAGGGTGTGGCCGTCGGTCCCGTTTCGCAGTTGAGCGATTTGGCCAGAATGCGTGCGACCGATGTCTTGCCGACGCCCCGCGGACCGGAAAAGAGGTAGGCGTGCCCGATGCGTCCCTGGCCGATGGCGTTGGCCAGCGTGCGGACGACGTGCTCCTGCCCCGTTACGTCGTCGAAGCGCTGCGGGCGAAATTTTCGGGCTAAAACCTGATAGTCCAACGGTTCCTCATTCCGCGGGTATTTGCTTTTGAAAAAAAACAAAAGGTGACCGGGTTGACCGCAACACACGACGGGATTTGCTGCCGCTGCTTCCTTCCGGACCTGACGGGGTTCACAAGCCTTCGTTGTACGGGACCCGGCCATAATAAAATTACAACCGGCACAGAGTCTTAATGGATAAATGCAAAGGAATCAACCCAAATTTTGCGGTTTTCCTCCGCAGCGGAAAACAACATCGGATAAGCTGTCGGAATAAATGGCGGAGAGTGGGGGATTCGAACCCCCGTAGGAGCTTGTGGCCCCTAAATCGATTTCGAGTCGATCCCGTTACGACCACTTCGGTAACTCTCCGCAAAAAAGGCTGGGCTAAAAACAAAGAGCTTTTGGAGGGGAAAACATGAAAAATGGCGGAGAGAGCGGGATTCGAACCCGCGGTACACCTTTGTGGGCGTACACACGATTTCCAGTCGTGCTCCTTCGGCCTCTCAGACATCTCTCCGCGTTTTTTCCGGGTGGAACTGTTTGTTTCCGAACTCCTGTGCAAAGAACAGCTTTGACGGGCGGCAGCGCCGTCCGGGCGCGTTTCAACCAGGCGCCAGTTGCGCTCTTACTCTCTTTTCCTTAAAAAATCTACTCAAAATTTCCGAGCAGGCCCCGCTGAAGATCCCCTCCGTCACTTCCACCCGGTGGTTGAAGCGCTGATCGTCGAGCAGGCGGTACAGAGAAACCACCGCGCCGGCCTTGGGATCGCGCGCGCCGAAGACGACGCGCTCCAGCCGCGCCTGAAGGATTGCGCCGGCGCACATGGCGCAGGGTTCCAGCGTGACAAACAGCGTCGCGCCCGTCAGGCGGTAGTTGCCGACGGTTGCGCAGGCCCGGCGGATGGCCAGCATTTCCGCATGCGCCGACGGGTCGTTGCCGCCGATCGGTTCGTTGTGCGCCCGGGCCAGGATGCAACCCTCTCGCATCAGGAGCGCCCCCACCGGAACTTCGCCTTCGGCCGCGGCTTGTGCCGCCTCTTCCAGCGCTATCTTCATGTAGTCTTCATCCGTCGCCATATCTTCCGTCCGCCGTGCCTGATGTCACAGGTTCGTTATCATACTGTTGATTTTGAGGCAAATGCCGTATATGATTGCGCCCAAAGCGGGCAAAAGATGATTTCAAAAAAATTATTTCTGTGGCCGATCATCATCTCCGTTGTCGGACATGTCCTGCTGATCACAGCCGGCAGCATGGTCGATTTGCGTGAAAATGTCCGGGCCGCCGAACTGTTTTGGGTGCAGATGACCGAACCCCAGCCGGATCCCGAACCGGCCGCCCTGCCCCGGCCCCAGACCAGGCCCGCGCCCGAGAAAAAGATCCAGCCCGTCCGGGAAACGAAGTCCCTGCCCCCGGAAGGCCTGCGCGAGGATACGGTGGACATCGGCTCCGTGGACGTCAAGTACGCCGCCTATCTGGCGCAGGTGAAGAAAAAAATTCAGCGCCTCTGGAAATATCCAACCGAAGCCTATTTGAGAAATGAAGTCGGCGTGGTGATGATTCTGATGTCCATCGACGCCGACGGATCCCTGTCGCAGGTCATGCTGACGTCATCGTCCGGCTCGCCGAGTCTCGATCAGGGAACGCTCGACGTCATCAACACCGCCGCGCCCTTCCATCCTCTGCCTGCCCAGTACAACCTGTCGCGCCTCCACATCACCGCGTCTTTCCGCTACCAGTGACGCGGCAAGGCGTCTGACCTCCTTCACGGAAAGTGGACGGACAGCATGGAAAAGTCGTCTTCCAGAATATCCCGGCCGTGGTAGGCCTGCATCTTTTGGTACAGCGCGTCGATGTCCGCGCCGTTTTCCAGGCGGTGTTCGACCAGGTAGGCGCCCAGCTCCTCGAGCGTCCACATGGGGCCCTGGGGAGGATCGACTTCGTACACGCCGTCGGAAAAGACGTAAAGCCTTGCGCCGGGCGTCACGGCGCTGCGGTTTCCCGTGTAGGTGCTCTCGGGCAGGCCGCCGATAAACAGGTTGTTCGTCATCAGCTTTTGCAGGACGCCGTCGGGAGAAACCAGGAAAGCCGGCGGATGGCCGCCGCTGGCGAATTTGAGCTCGCGGGTCGGGCGGTGAAACACGCCGTACCAGATCGTGAAGTACAGGTTGTTGTGGTGCTCCATGGGGAAGGCGTCGTTGAGCGCCGCCAGCACCTGTTCGGGAATCCGGAAATCCGTGTTGGGGAGCGTCTGGGAGCGGATGGCGTTGAACGCCGAAACGGACAGCAGGGCCGAGCCCACGCCGTGGCCGCAGACATCGAGCAGGTAAACGGCGAAGTGGTCCTCGTCGATCCAGTGATAGCCGAAGCTGTCTCCGCCCAGCTGGGCGCTGGGAAAGAAACGCCAGGCCGTCGTGATATGCCCTTGGGGCAGCGGCGCGGGCATCAGCGAAACCACGTAATCCGCCGCCTGGGCCAGTTCCGCGGCGAGCGCCTGCCGGCTGGCCAGAAGCGCGGCGTAGGCCTCGTTTCTCTGGAGCAGGTTGATATAGCCCCGGGAGTGGTAGCGGATCCGGGCGACAAGTTCGATCCGGTCGGGCAGCTTGACGAGGTAGTCGTTGGCGCCCAGGGCAAAGGCGTCGGCCTTGGTGAGCGCCTCTTCCTTGGAGGATAGAACGATCAGCGGCACGTCCTTGAGCTGGGGATGAACCCGGAAGAATTTGACGAGCGTGAGCCCGTCGATGTCCGGCATGATCAGGTCCTGCAAGATGACGGTCGGCTGGAATTCGGCGGCGGTCGGGATTGCCCGGGTGGGATCCTGGCAGAACTCCAAAATGATGTCCGTTTCCGGCTCGAGCATTTTCTTGACGGCCGCGCCGACGATGGCCTGGTCGTCGATGAGCAGCACCTTGATGTTGTGCGCCGTCAGCGTTGTTTCCTGGGCGGCAAGGGATGAAGCGGGAGATTGCAGTTCGTTGGCTGTCATACTTTTTTTCCTTGAGGGGTGGGGAGTTTTTTCAAAATAGCGTCGGCAATCCTGTCCAGCGGCAGGATTTCCGCCGCTGCGCCCAGTTCCGCCGCCGCGGCCGGCATGCCGTAGACGATGGATGTCTTTTCATCCTGAACGATGGTGTGCCAGCCCGCCTTGCGCAGGGAAGCCAGGCCTTCCGCGCCGTCGCGTCCCATGCCGGTGAGGAGCACGGCCAGATCCTTGCCCGGCCAGTGTTCGCGAAGGCTTTCAAAAAACGTGTTGACGGAAGGACGGTAGGGATATTCGCGGGGATGCGTCGTGTAGCGAACGGTCCGGTCGGGTCCTAAGACGATGTGGTCGTTGGTGCCGGCCACCAGAACGACGCCCGGGCGCGGCCGCATGCCTTCCCGTGCCAGTGTGACGGTGAGCTGCGTCTGGGAATCCAGCCACTGGGCCAGCCCCTGGGCAAACTGCAGATCGACATGCTGGCAGACGACCAGGGCGGCGGGAAGGTCGCCGGGAAGCGCCGCCAGGATGGTCGCGAGCGCTTTCGGGCCGCCCGTGGAAGAGCCGATGGCCACGAGCGGCGGCAGACGGTCCGCTTCGCGGGACGCCCTGGACGGCGTTCTGGGCGCCGACGGTGCGGCGTTGCCCAGCAGTTTGGCGATGGTGGCCAGTTTCTTGAGCAGGGCGTCCGCGCCCGCGACGCTGCCGCTTTTGTTTAAAACAGGCGTGGCGATGGCGTCGAGCGCTCCGCAGCCCATGGCGTCAAAGACTTTTCCCGCGTTTTTGGCGATGGCGTCGGACAGGATCAAAACGGCGCACGGCGAGGCGTGCATGATGTCGCAGACGAGGCGCGCGCCGTCCGGGCCGGCGAGCGCCAGATCGACAAGCAGCATGTCCGGCGCGCCCAGACGGCATTTCCGCTGGGTTTCCGGTCCGGTCGAGGCGGTCCAGGCCAAAACGTAGTCCGGCTGAGGGGCGAGAATCTGCCGCAGAATTTTCAGGGCGTCTTCCGAATGATGCGCCAGGGCGATTTGAAAAGGCATCAGGGACCTCCGATCAGGTCGCGCACGGCGGCCAGCAGGCTCTCGTCGTGAAAGCTGCCTTTGGTGAGATAATAGTTGGCGCCCGCTTCCAGGCCGCGCAAACGGTCTTCTTCCCGGTCCTTGTAGGAAACGATCATGACCGGCAGCTCCTTGAGCAGCGGATCGGTCTTGACCGTGCGAACCAGATCGATGCCGTTCATCCGCGGCATGTCGACGTCGGAAACCAGGAGATCGAAAGGCTGCACCGTCAGTTTGTTCCAGCCGTCCACGCCGTCGATGGCCGTGGCGACCTCGTAGCCGGCGTTTTCCAGAAGCCTGCGCTCCACCTCCCGGACGGTCAGCGAGTCGTCGACGATGAGCACCCGTTTTTTTCCGGCGGCGGCCGCCCGCCGGCCCCGGCCGACCTTTTGCAGTTTGCCGGTGGTGAGGAGTTGATGGATGGAGCGGACCAGGTCGTCGACGTCGAAGATGACGACGGGCGATCCGTCGTCCAGAATGGCGCCCGCGCTGATGTTGGGAATCTTGCCCAGACGGCTGTCCAGCGGCCGGACGACGAGATTCTCCTCGCCCAGCACCCGGTCGACGACGAGGCCGTAGCGGTTAAGCCGGTCGCTGATCACCACGACCGGAAATCTTTCCGCCCCGGCGGGCGCGGGCGGAAGCGAAAAGAGCTGGCGGGCGTCCAGGATGCCCAGATGCTCTCCATCCAGCGAATAGTAGGACCGGTCCTCGATTTCCCGAATGTCGGCGGGCGCCAGAGACAGGATGCGGTCGATGCGCGAAAGCGGCAGGGCGTAGGGTTCGCCGGCGATGTCCAGAAGCAGGGTTCGCAGCACCGACAGGGTCAGGGGCAACTGCAGATGAAAGCGCGCGCCCCGGCCGGCTTCCGCATCGACGCGCACGGTGCCGCCGACCTCGTGGGCCATGTTGAAGACCACGTCCAGGCCGACGCCGCGTCCCGAAATTTCCGTCACGACCCGGGACGTCGAAAAACCCGGCAGAAAGAGAAACTCAAAAAGTTCGGCCCGGCTTAAGCTGCCGGCCATTTCCGGCGATACGTATCCCTTTTCCACAACCTTGCCGCGCAGGTCCTCGGGATTGATACCGCGGCCGTCGTCGGCCAGCGAGATGTTGAGCATGCCCGCGACGTGCCTGGCTTCCAGCAACAGCGTGCCTTCGGCCGGCTTGCCTTCCGCCTGGCGTTGGGCGGGCGTTTCCAGACCGTGATCGATGGCGTTGCGAAGCAGGTGGGACAGAGGCGCCTCCAGGCGTTCCAGAATGTCGCGGTCGACCGGAGTGGAGGCCCCGGCGATTTCAAAGCGCACCTGCTTGCCCGTTTCCCGGGCGAGATCCCGGACCATCCGGGAAAAGCCGTGCAGGCCGTCGGAAAAAGGCACCATCCGGCTGCTGATGACTTCGTTGTAGAGGCGGTGGGCCAGGTGCTCCAAGCGGCGGGAAAAGCGCTCGAAACGGATGATGTCCCGGGCGATCCTCTGTCCGGCCTGGTCCACCCGGGTGAGGGTTTCCTGGATCGCCGCTTCTGAGTCTTTGCTGTGGGCGGGGGAAACGTCTTCCATGGATCGGCGCAGGGGTTTTTCCGCTTCCGCCAGGTCCTTCTTCAAAAACAGCAGGCTCTGATAAACCGTTTTCACGGACTGGGCCTGGACGAGACATTCGCCCGCCAGCGCCATCAGGCGGTTCATGTTTTCCGCCCGGACGCGAACCAGGCCTCCTTCCGCCTTGTCCTGCGCTGTGCGGGAGCGCACGGGCGGCGCTGTGGCCGGCGGACCGGCGCAGGTGTTTTCAGACGCGGGCGGTTCAGCCGGCGGTGTGGCTGCCGGTTCGGGCGGCACGGCGGCGGACAGGGGTTTTTCCCGGGTTTCTTCCGCCTGCGCTTGCGGCGCGGCTTTCTGCACCGGCTGGTCCGGCGCGGCAAGGAAGGTGCGCAGCTGGCCGGAAAGGCTCTCGATTTCACCGGTTCCTCTGGCCAGGGCGGCGGGCAGTTCGCCGATGTCGAGCCGCGCCAGTCCGGCGAAGAAATCGTTGCTCTTCAGAAGCAGATCCACCGCATCGGCCGTGAGCGTCCGTTTACCGTGCTGGGCCGCCGACAACACATCTTCCATGGCGTGGGCCAGCGTGACGGCGTCGGAAAGGCCCACGATCCGGGCCGCGCCCTTGATGGAGTGCGCGGCCCGCATGAGCGGCTCGATTTGCTCGGGCGTCTGATCCCGCTCTGCCGTAACCAGACCGGACTCGAGCGTCCGGGTGTGGTTTTCCAGCTCCACACGGAACAAATCCAGCATCAGAGGATCGATGGCGGGGGCGGCGGTCATGCGTTGAGGCTCCTGTCCATTGCGGGAAACAGACGTTCTTCGTCCAGCAGTCCCACGGGGTAGCCGTTTAAGAAAAAAATACCGCGCGTCAGCGCCCGGGCCGAGCGCGACAGCGTCGAAGGCACGTCGCCCAGGTCTTCCGGGGCAACCCGGTGGACGCCCAGAATCTGTTCGACGGGAAACACGAAGCGATGCCCGTCCCGTCCGACCACCAGCATCCGTTCATAAACGACGGGCGGAGCGCCTGCGGCGGTTTCGGAGGTCAGGTCCAGCAGGTCCGTGATCGACAGGCAGGGTAAAAGCTCGCCGTTGATGTTGGCGATGCCGCGGAAAATGCGGTTCACTTTCAAAGGCAGAGAGTGCACGGGCGACAGTTCGGCCGCTTCCTGGAAAAAAATCGTTTTGAGCGCGAAGCGCTCCGCCGCCATGCGGAAGGCCATGACCGAAAGTGTGCCGATCTGGGCCGTCTCCTTGGGCTGGGCCATCACCCTGGCGCGGTCTTCGAGGTAACCTTGCGGCAGGTCGCGGTCCAGATGCCGTCTTCCGGCGGCGGCATAAACCGGGCAGCGGCGGCAGTGCACCAGGAGCGCCAGCTCCGGACAGGTTCCGTCGCCGAAAATTCCGATGTCTTTCCAGCAATACCCGTTTGCACCGGCCGTTTTTTTATCCATGGGATGTCATCCTGTCCGACAGCGCTTCAAGCGCCGTCGCCTTCCGGCTTTTGCCTCTCATTGCGCTTCTTTCATTTTTATTGATACGGGGAAAGGAGATTTCGCGCAAATCATTTTTTAAGTCCCCGGCGATGCTTTCTCGGCCCGGCCTCGGTAAAGGGCCGCCTTGCGCGCGTCGCCTTTTTGTCCGTACAGCAGGCTTAAGTGGACCAGGCTTTCATAGTGGGCCGGATCGAGATACAGCGCTTTGAGAAAGCAGTCTTCGGCGCTGCCCGCATCCTGCCTGGCCATGAGAATGAGGCCCATCAGTCCGAACATTTCGGCGGTCGGTCCGAACTTCCGGGAGTGCTCCCGGCACAAGCGCAGGGCCTTGTCCATCTCGCCCGAGTCGGCGAGCCGGCGCGCTTCCCGAAGGGTTCCGGCGGTGGTCGCGGTTTGGGCCGACGGCTTGCGGTCCGCAGCGGAAGGCGTGTCCGCGGCAGGGGCGGCAGGCTGAGGCATTTTGGGCGTGCGCGGCGGGGGCACAGGCGGAGGCGCTTTTGCCGGCGCCGCCGGTTTCGGTTTTCCGGCGGCCGGTGCAACGAGAGGTTTGGAAAGCGCGAAGGCGCGGTCCGACTGAACGGGAAGATAGCCCTGCTGGTGCCAGAAAACCGTTTCCGTATGGCCGGCAAAGAGCAGTCCGCCCGGCGCAAGCAGCCGGTCCAGGCGGACAAAGACCTGCCGGCGGGCCGCGGGCGTCAGGTAAATCAGCAGGTTCCGGCAAAAGATGATGGAATAGGGGCCCCGCCCGAGAAGGCTTCTTTCCGAGACCAGGTTGTCTTGGAAAAAGGCGACCTGTGCGAGCACCGTCCGGGCAACCCCCCGTCCGGACGGCGTCGCCTCAAAAAAGGACGCCACCTCTTCGCTGATGTTGCCCCGGAAGGAGCCGTTTGTGTAAACGGCCCGGCGGGCCGCCTCCAGAGCGGCGCTGCTGATGTCCACGCCTTCGATCCGGAAAGAGGCGGGCGGCAGGCCGGCGGCCAGCAGCGTCATGGCAATGGAATACGGTTCTTCGCCCGTGGAACAGGGAGCGGACAGGATGTTCAAAACGCCGCCCGCGGCGGCTTGCAGCATTTTGGGGGCCTGGCGGGCCAGGTAGGCAAACGGGCCCCGGTCGCGGAAAAACCAGGTTTCTCCGACCACCACGACGTCGATGAGCCTTTGTCTGGCCTCGCCCGAGGTCTTGAACAGTTTTTCATAAATGCCGGGATCGGTCACGCCTTCCCGGCGCATGGCCTGGGCCAGGGCGCGCTCCAGCGTCGCCTTGCCCATCGCGTCTTTGGCCATGCCGAGCGAGGTCAGGAGAAATTCTTCGATGGCCGCGGGAATGATCATCCTTTGCTGACCTCCGGCGGAAAGAGGGTAAAGAGCAGATCCCGGGTCAGGAGCCGCTCCAAATCCAGAAGCTGGATAGAGCCGCGTTCGTCGAAGACCATGTCGCCCAGGTAGGGCGCGCCTCCGACGGAGACGACCGGCTGCTGCAGGCTTTCCCGGCTGCAGGAAATCATTTCGGTGACCGACTCCGCGACGAGCCCCAGAACGTGGGACCGCCCGTCTTCGCCCTGAAAGGTGACGAGGATGATGCGCGTGCTCATGCGCGGGCGCGATGCCGCGCCGGTGAGCAGGGTGGTGAGATCGACCACCGGCGTGAGGGTGCCCCGGTAGTTGAAGGTTCCCGCAACCTCCGGCGGCGCGTGCGGAATGGGCCGCAGGGACACCAGCGAGGAAATTTCCAGAATCTGTTCAATGTCGAGGCCGTAGCGTTCGCGGCCCGCCTGAAACTGAAGGATGAGCATGGCGCCGTCCGATCACGAGCTGATTCTGAACCGGGAGACCTCCGACTGAAGCCCGGAAATGGCCTCATTGAGCTGCTCCGTCGCCAGTTTGAATTCATGAAGCGATTCCTTGGTCTGCTCGGCCGCCACAGACAACTGGGACATGGCTTCGCTGATCTGCTGCGCTCCCTGGGACTGGCCGTACATGCCGTCCTTCACCGCCGTGAACTGCGGACCGTGCAGCCGGACCTGATCGATGATCCGGGCAAGCTGGCCGCTCTGCGCGGCCATTGTTTCGACGCCGCGGCGCACCTCGTCGGTGAATTTGTCCATTTCCATCACGCCCGTGGCGACGGACGTCTGCATTTCGGAAACCACCTGCTGAATATCCTGGGTGGCGATGGCCGTCTGGTCGGCGAGCCGGCTGATCTCGCGCGCGACGACGGAGAAGCCGCGGCCGAACTCCCCGGCCTTTTCCGCCTCGATGGCGGCGTTGAGGGACAGGAGGTTTGTCTGGTCGGAAATCTTGTTGATGGTGGTGACCACGTTGGAAATCTTGTTGGCCCGGTCGTTGATGACCGCGAGCTTGGAGGAAATCGACGTTGTCGCCTTGACCAGTTCCCGCATCGCCGTTTCCATTTGGGCCAGGTCGGAGCGGCCGGTTTCGGCCATGCCGATCGTTTCATTGAGGGACGCGTTGACGCCGTCCATTGTCTGGGCCAGATCGTCCGCCGTCGCCGATATCTCGCGGCTGGTGGCCGTCACTTCCGTTGTGGAGGCCGCCTGCTGGGCCACCGTCGCTTCCAGTTCGCGCGCCGAGGCGGCGATTTCCGTGGCGGAGGTGGTGACCTGGATGCCGGAGCGGTGCACCTGGCCGATGAGCGAATCCAGATTGCCCGTCATGGTTTCGAAGGCGCCGAGCAGTTCGCTCGTTTCGTCGCCCGCCGCGATGATCCGCGCCGTTTCCGGCCGCGCCAGTTCCTCGCGGGTCTGCTGCAGGTCACCGGTGGCGATTTTCTTGGCCAGGTCGGTGGTCAGCTCCAGCGGCTGGGTCAGGCGGCGCGCGAGGAAAAGCGCAAGCAAAAGCGACAGCAGAATGATCAGCGCGCCCGCCAGGAGAATTTTCAGGAAAAGGGACCTGATCATCTGATGCACATGGCCGATGGGTCCGAAGAAATCGTCTTCATACGTGCCGGCCACGATGACCCAGTCGAAAGGCTCGAAATAGATGACGGCGGAAACCTTTTTGCGCGGCTTGGGATCGCCGGGATTCTGCCAGATGTATTCATGATAGAAGGATTCGCCCTTGGGCTGCGCCAGGGCTTTGGTGATAATGGTCCGCACGGTGTCGTTGCCGTCGATGTCCTTCTGGTCCCAGATGCTCTCTCCGTCGCGCGTTCCGTCCTTGGAAATGATGTAGCGGCCCCGGTGTTCACCCCGGCCGCCGATGACGCCGACATACCCCATCTTGCCGACCTTCATGCCCATGATCGCCTTGCGCAGGGACGCCACGGCTTCCAGCTTTTCTCCGACGTACAGCATGCCGATGATGTTTCCCGCCTTGTCCGTGAGCGGTTCGTAGGCGGTGAGATACCAGGTGTTGACCACGTAGGCGAGCCCCCGGTAGGACTGGCCTTTGAGGACGGCCGCGATGACCGGATTGGGCGTCTGGTCGGGCAGTGCGGCCGGTATGTAGGTGCCGATGGCCCGGCGCTTGTCCAGGTCCTCCACGTTGGTGGCGACGCGCAGCATGTCGCCCTGTTCGTTCATGCGCTGAAAGATGGTGCAGGTGATGCCGACCAGGCGCTTGACCTCATCGACGATCGGCGTGGGAGTCGCCAGGTTGCGGTTCTGGCCGAGCCAGGCGCCGCCCGCCGTGAGTTTGGGCAGTTCGACCTTCTGGGTCTGTTTCGTAATCTGGTTGACAGCGTCCCAGGTGACCTTTTCTTTGCCGGGTTCAATGCCCTTGTGAAGCTTCACGATGTTTCGGGCCACGTTGAGGCCGTTGTTGATTTTTTTCTGGATGAGGTCGTTGGACGTCTCGCACAGTCCGTAAACGTCTTTGGCGATCTGCGCCATGTTGGCCATGGCGACTTCGCCAAGCTCCTTGGACGTCAGGCGCGAGACGGACGACTGAAAGGATCCCATGAGGATCATCATAACGACAACGGGTAAAACGGCGGCGATGACGGCAAGGCCAATGATCTTTCTTTTGAGGTTGAATTTTATCATGGCGACACGTCCTTATTTGGGATGGGAAAGTATAGGGAAGGCCACGGGGCCTGTCAAGGAAATTGAATGGAAAAATGAGCAGTTGTTTTCCGGAGCCGCGCGTCGGGCAATGGCCGGCAGGCCGGCGCCGCAGTCACGCTTTTCCGCAAGACGCGATTTTTAAGGCATTGACAGGCGCGGGCGACTTTCCTATAGTCGGGGCGCAAGAAATTACAGGAGGATTCCTATGCGATCTGCAATCGGCAAAGTGATCGGTGTGACGATGCTGCTGGCGGTGTTTCTGGCCTGTTTATCGTGCGCGGACGTCAAGTGTCTCGGAGAAAGAACGAAATGCAAATGGGACTGCCCGTCGACGGCGGGCCTCAAGGAAGCCTGCGAGCAAAAGTGCAATTTCCTGTATGACGTGTGCCGGCGCAGATCCTGATCCTGCCGGCCGCTCGCGCAGTCTCCTGCCCGGCGTATTTCCGGTTTATCCCGTCCGCTAGAAGTTGCTGCCGCGAATGAAGGCCACGGCGTTTTTGAAGATGGCGAGCCCCTGGCCTTCCTCGGGAAGAGGCTCGCGCGTCCAGCGCGGATGATTGGTGCGGTGCAGAAACGCCTCGGGGTGCGGCATGAGGCCGAAGAGCCGTCCCGATTCGTTGCAGATGCCGGCGATGGCCTGCGTGGAGCCGTTGGGGTTGGCCGGATAGTCCATCGTTGCGCTGCCGTCGGCGGTGCAGTACCTGAAGGCGATCAGGTTTTTCCTTTCCATTTCCGCAAGCGTCGCGTCGTCTGCGGCGACGAATTTCCCCTCGCCGTGGCGCACGGGATAATAAACCGTGTCCAGGGCTTGGGTAAAGACGCAGGGGCTTTGCGCGTCGGCCCTGAGGTACACCCAGCGGTCTTCAAAGCGGCCCGAATCGTTGAAAGTCAGTGTCGCGCTTTGTGTCGTGAAGTTTTGATCCAGCGCCGGCAGAAGGCCCAGCTTGACCATCAGCTGAAATCCGTTGCAGACGCCCAGGATCAGACCGCCGGCGGCGATGAATTTGAGCAGCTCCTCGATGAGCATTTCGTCGGCGCCGGCAATGGGGGCGTGGAGAAACCGGTTGGCGCCCGCCTTGGCCGAACCCAGGTCGTCGCCGTCGAGAAAGCCGCCGGGCAGGTTCAGGAAGTTGTAATCCGCAAGGCGCTTTTCGCCGAAGAGCAGTTCGCTGAGATGGACGATGTCGTACCGGTCCGCGCCCGCCAGTTTGCAGGCGTGCGCCATTTCCATTTCGCAGTTGGTGCCGTTGCCGGTGAGGATGATCGCTTTGACCTTGTTTGCCATTGTCTGTGTCCTGTCTAGAAATTGAGCGGCTTTTGCCACGCGTCTTTGAGCCTGCCGATTTTTTCCCGAATCACGGTTTTTCCGGACAGGCCGTTTATCTGCAAAAGCCCGTCGCCGGTGACTGAGCCGATTTCGCGGGCGGCCTGGCCGGCCAGAATTTTTTCGAACTTTGCCTTGTCCTGCGGACGAACGGTGACGACAAAGCGGCTTGCCGACTCGGAAAATAAAATGTAGTCGTCGCGCTTTTTGCCGCGGTAGAGAACTTTCTTCAGATGGACGGTGAGGCCCAGGCCGCCGGCAAAGGCGGTTTCCGCGAGCGCCACGGCCAGGCCCCCGTCGGAGCAGTCGTGGCAGGAGGCCACGAGGCCCGCCTGGATGGCTTTGGAGAGCGCGCGGTAAAGCTTCATCGCCTTTTTCGCATCCACCTGCGGGACCTTGTTGCCGATCGCGCCGTGCGCGGCGAACCACTCCGAACCGCCCAGTTCATCGCGGGTTTCGCCCAGGAGGTAGACGAGATCCTCCGGCCGTTTGGCGTCCATCGTCACGGCCTTGCGCACGTCGGAAATCTTGCCGATGACCGAATACAAAAGCGTCGGCGGGACGGAGATTTTCGTTTTCCCGATGGAGTAGTCGTTTTTCATGCTGTCCTTGCCGGAAATGCAGGGCACGCCGTAAGCGGTGGTGTAGTCGTAAATCGCCATGTTCGAGCGGACCAGCTGCGCGAGCTTGTAATCTCCGTCGGGCGTCTTGGCGGACTTCACGGGATCGCACCAGCAGAAGTTGTCGAGTCCCGCCAGATGATCGAGATCGACACCCACGGCCACGGCGTTGCGCACCGCTTCGTCGATGGCGCAGGCGGTCATGGAATAGGCGTCGAGATCGCTCAGGCGCGGGCAGATGCCGTGCGCGACGACCACGCCCTCCATGGAATCGAGCACCGGCCGGACGATGCCCGCGTCCGACGGCCCGTCGTTCTCAACGCCCACCAGGGGCTTCACCACCGAGCCGCCCTGGACTTCATGATCGTACTGGCGGACGACAGATTCCTTCGAACAGATGTTGAGGCGGGAAAGCATCGCAATGAGCGCCCGGCCCAGATTGGCCGGCGGGGCAAACCGGGGTTCGGGATGCTTCGGCGCTTTCCAGCGGGCGGAAAGCTTCATCTGCGGAACGCCGTCGTGCAGAAAATCCATGTCCAGGCAGGCCACGGTCTTTTCGCCGTAGCGGACGTGAAATCTTCCCGACTTCGTGAATTTGCCCAGCACCGTGGCTTCCACGCCCATCTTGCGGGCCAGCTCCAGAAATTTGCCGACCTTCTTCGGATCAACGGCCAGCGACATGCGCTCCTGCGCTTCCGACACCAGAATTTCCCAGGGCTGCAAACCGGCGTACTTCAGGGGCGCCAGCGAAAGATCGATGTCGCAGCCGCCGGAATAGGTGGCCATTTCGCCGATGGAGGACGACAGACCGCCCGCGCCGTTGTCGGTGATCGCCCGGTAGAGCCCCCGATCGCGGGCTTTAAGCAGAAAGTCCGTCATCTTCTTTTGCGTGATCGGGTCGCCGATCTGCACGGCGGTGACGGGCGAGCCTTCGTGGAGCTCCTCCGAGGAAAACGTTGCGCCGTGAATGCCGTCCTTGCCGATCCGGCCGCCCGTCATGATGATGACGTCGCCCGGGTAAATTTCCTTGGTGTGGGAAGGCTTGCCGTTGATCGTTGCGGGCATGATGCCGGCCGTGCCGCAGTAAACGAGCGGCTTGCCCAGGTAGCGTTCGTCGAAGACGATGCTGCCGTTCACCGTCGGAATGCCGCTTTTGTTGCCGCCGTGCTCGACGCCTTCGCGCACGCCTTCATAAATACGGCGCGGGTGCAGGATGCGGGGCGGAAGCTTCTTCTTGTGAAAAGGCGAGGCAAAGCAAAACACATCCGTGTTGAAGATGAGCTTGGCGCCCAGCCCCGTGCCGAACGGATCGCGGTTGACGCCGACGATGCCGGTGAGCGCCCCGCCGTAGGGATCGAGCGCGGAGGGCGAGTTGTGCGTCTCCACCTTGAAAACCAGGTTGTGGTCGTCGTTGAATTTTATGACGCCCGCGTTGTCGACGAACACGGACAGGCAGAAATCCTTCCTGCCTTTGGCTTTGCGGATTTTCGCCGTCGAGCCTTTGATGTAGGTTTTAAAAAGCGAGTTGATGGTTTTTTTCGTCCGGCCGTCAGAGTATTCGATCCGGCTGTTGAAGATTTTGTGTTTGCAGTGCTCCGACCAGGTCTGCGCGAGGCATTCCAGCTCCACGTCGGTCGTGTTTTCGTCCAGGCCGAATTTCCGGCGGGCTTTGACGACCGCGGGATCGGCAAAGTAGGCGGCGATCGCCTGCATCTCTTCGAGGTTCAGTGCGAGGAGCTTTTCCTGGCTGATTTTCAAAAGCGCCGCCGCGTCGAGCCGGGTCAGATTGATTTCAGCCACCTGCGGGTCGTCCTTGTCTGTCACCTGGGGAACGTGCGCGGGCATGCCGCTTTCAAAATCAAATTCCGCCCGGCTGACAATCTGGTGGCGTTCGATGAGGTCGTTGGCCAGCAGGCCGGAGGCGATGTTTTCCGCATCGGTTCTGGAAATCGGGCCGGAAATCAGATACTGGCGGGACGTGTAGACGCTGATTTTGCGATCGCCTGCGCTGTCGCCCAAAAGCAGCGTGATTGCTTCGCGCGCGGTTTTGCCGACGTTGTCGGTCACGCCGGGACGAAACCCCACCTCAATGAGCCAGTCGAAATTTTTTGCGAGCGGCTGATTGATTGCGATTTTTTGAATCACCGGGTCGGAAAGGGGGCCTTCCGCCGCGCGGCGCAGTTCGCCGGCCGAGAGTCCGCCGGCGACCGTGTAGACTTCAATGGTCGCGACGTCGACAACCGGCAGCCCCAGATTGTCGGCAATGCGCTTTTTCGTCTTTTCGCCCAGCGCGTCGCGAATGCTTTCCTGAAAACCAACTTCTATTCGATCCGCCATGAAATTTATCCTAGATATTTCCGATATTTTTGATCTTTCTGTCTTATGGGTACCGTAGGGCTTATACCCAAAAGCCCCCGATTATGCAACGGACAAATATGTTCCGCTAAAAAGCCCATAAACGTTTGCGAAGGAAAGCAAATTCCTTTAAAAGAAAAAAGCATGCGTTTGTACAGTCGGAAAACAATTTTGCTTCAGAAAAGAGGGGCTGATTGATGAGACGCTTAATGTTTACTGCGGCCGTTTTACTTTTCGCCGGTTTTTTTGCTTTTGCCGGGCGGACGGCGGAAAAGGAAGAAGCCCTGCCGGCTTTTCTCGAAGGTTCCTACGACGTGATCGGCCGATATCCGGATGGCGGAAAGACCTATTGCGGCATCATGACGCTTGAGCGCAAAGGCGACCGGCTGTCCATGACCCGTGTTGTTGGAGGAAGGACATCAACCGGCAGTGCCGCCATCGTGACCATCACGGCCGATGCCATTGCGGTTCTGCAGGCGGATTTCGTTGCCGGCGGGCAGAGACTGCGGGCGACTTACACCATCGGTTCGGACGCCGACAATTACGCGCGTCTGACCGGCAAGGTGTACACTGTCGAAAGGAAAACCCGGGTTCCCGGGCTGGAGGCGCTGTTTATGCGCCACCCCACCGAATGAGGGACGATTGTCCCTACCGGCGGAGAACCGTATCGATGGAAGCTGGTTCACTGTCTGCACTTTCAGAGTCTGTCGGATCTGAAGCCCATTGCCGGGGAATTTTTCCCCCAGCGCAGCGCGGTACGGCGCCGGACCACCGCATCGTAAAGTTCTTCGAGCGGCCGCGCAATTTCGTCGCCCTCCAGCAGGGCGGCGGCCGCGGCAATGGCTTCGAGCGTGGACAGGCCGTCCGGACGGCGCTGATCGCGCAGCCGCCGGCGGTTGTGCCGGAGTGCGGGAAGGGCCAGACGCGGCAGGCTCTGCAAGAGGGGCGTCCGGCGGTAAAGCCGCCGGGCCTGATGCCACGTGGCATCGAGAACCGCGACGCGACGCGGCGGCGTTTGTTCCCAAATCTCCCTTGAACCGGCGGGGCCGTCGGGCCATAAAAGCCAGGTTCCCGGCGTCCGGAGTCCTTCGTCGTCAAAGGCGGAGGATTCAAGGCGATTGCCGCCGCCGCAGGCCAGGATGCGGGAATTCGGCAAGGCCAGCGCCGCCAGGCGGCCGGTGTTGCCGGGCCGGCCGGCTTCCCAGATGTGGCGCAAAATCAAAAACTCGGTTTTTGTCCGCACCTCGGGAAGCGCATCGCAGATGCAGATTTCCCGGCGCAGCAGGCAGCGCGGGCAGTGGGTGCCGGTGTCGCGGGGGCGGGTTGCACGCATCTCTCAGACTTTCCTCCGCGGCAAGAGGCAACCGTTTGGGGGCGGCAGAAGATGGCCATTCTGACAGGAACTGGACTTCATCAACAAACGAAACGGCCCTGGAAAAAAAGACCGGCTCGTCCGTTAAGAAGAGCCGGTGGAAAAAATCTGTTGTGTGTATTCATTCTGGAAACTGCCGCCGGACATGTCCTTGCGGATGCGGAGCGCGGAAGCGGCGCTTTGCGGCGGACGGCGGAAACCAGCGCCGGTTTACTGCTTGGCGGTCCAGCCGGTTTCCCAGGTGCCCAGCTGGTAGTCGAAATTGCCGACGGGGCGGACAAACGTAAATTCGACCGGGTCCAGAATCATCCGCTGCGCCACTTTCGGAACGCTGCCCGTAGGCAGAGAAAAGGGCAGCGAAACGACGAAGACTGCCGAACCGGCGACGATGGCAAGAATGCCCACCGGCCGGGCGAGGAGCACATCGCACGCAACGTCCGCGTCCGATGCTTCATAAGCCGGCGCGGGTGTTGCGCTTGCGACCAGGGCCAGTATTAAAAGAAAGGCAATGAATGCTTTTTTCATAATCAATCCTCCCGATGATTTAGTCCTTGAATTGGATAAAGTATAGAAAACAGTATCTTATATGTCAAGCAAATCTTCACCGGCAAAAGCCCCCCCAAAGCCTGCCAAATTGGCGCCGCCTTCCGGCCAGCCTGAACCCGGCGACTAGGCGGCGGAGTAGTACAGCACGCCGCTGGTCAGCGTTTCCCGAATCCGTCCGTCTTTTTTGAGCTGCTGCAGATAGACGTACGTTTCATTGAGCGCCATGAATTTTTCCCAGTCGTCCCAGGCAGCGGCGGCTTCGCCGATGAGCCGGGCGCAGATGTCGAAAGTGGTTTGCCCCTTGCGGCCGACCAGCGTGACGAGCGCCTCTTTCTTCAGCGCATGGTGGGCGCGGATTTCGTCGATTCGCTCCCGGACGCCGCTGAAAGAGTTGCCGTGTCCCGGATGGATGGAGTCAACCGGCAGTTTTTCGATGACGGTAAGCGACTCCAGGTAGCTGGACAGAGGCTGAAAAACTTCGTCATCGATGTTGGGGCTTAAGCTGGGCGGGATGTAAGGCAGGATGTGATCGCCCGCCAGCAAAAGCCCCTCGTCCCGGAAGAAAAAGCAGACGTGGCCCGCCGCGTGTCCCGGCGTGAAAATGACTTCAAAGGTCCGGTTGCCCGCGCGCCGGACTTCGTTTGCCCGCAGCAGGGTGGCAACCTCCAGACGCGGCAGGCGGGTTTTCATGTCTTCGATTTCCTCGACGACGGCCGCCACGTCGCGCCCGGACATGCCGTGCCTGGCGTAAAACGCCCGGGCTTTGGCGACGAGCCGGTCCCCCTCTTCAAAGTGCGCGTGAACCTGCCGGGCGATTTCCGTCAGATGCAGACGCGCGCCGGATTTTTCCTGGATGGCTTCCACCAGGCCGCAATGGTCCGCGTGCGTGTGGGTGAGGTAAATGTCGGCGATGTCCGCGACGGCAAAGCCCCTGCTTGCCAGGTCCGCCGCCAGCTTTTCGTAGGCGCCGGGCATGAGCATGCCCGCGTCAAAGAGGGTGAGGCGCCGGCCGCAGGCCAGCGCGTAAGCGTGAACGTGGCGCAGGCGGAAGGGCATGGGCAGCGTGATGCGGTAGAGGTTTTCAGAAATTTCAGTGATCATGCAGAGGAATTCAATTTCTCCCAAATAGTCTTTTCGTCGTTTGTATTTGTTTTCATCCGGCTCCTCCCGTCGAAGAGAAGAGGATTAAAAGTCGATCTTTCTCATTCACCTTGCACCTGTTTTCTTATCTACGCCGGTTTGCGGAAGACCACCTGGATGTCGCCGATGGCCCGCTCGCGGAAACCCGCTTCGCAGGTAGCCAGATAGTAAATCCACTTCCGCCGGAACACCTCGTCGAAGCCCAGTGCGCTGATCTTGTCGACATTGCGCGAAAACGCTTCGCGCCAGTCCCGGAGCGTTCGGGCGTAATGGACGCCGATGTCCTCGAGCTGCTCCATGAGGAGGCTGGTGTTTTTCGTCACGGCGGAAGACAGGGCCGTCACCGAGGGCAGGTGCCCGCCGGGGAAAATGTACTTTTTGATCCAGTCGGACTTGCGGCGGTAATTCTCATAACTCTGATCCGGTATGGTGATGACCTGGATGACCAGCTTGCCCGCCGGTTTAAGCAGGCTGTCGCACGTTTTGAAAAACGTGCCCAGGTAGCGGTGCCCGACGGCTTCGAGCATTTCAATGGAGACGATCTTGTCAAACCGTCCCGTGACATGGCGGTAGTCTGTAAGCAGGATGCTGATCCGGTCCTGCAGGCCGGCCCGGCGAATCCGCTCATTGGCCAGCGCATATTGTTCTTCGGAGACAGTGATGCCGGTAATGCGGCAGCCCGTCGTCTGCGACGCTTCCAGGGCGAAGCCGCCCCAGCCGCAGCCGATTTCCAGAACGTGGTCCGCCGGCTGGAGCTGCGCTTTGCGGATGATGCTCTGCAGTTTGCGGCGCTGCGCGTCTTCGCAGGAGTCGCCGTCGTTTTCATACAGACCGCAGGAATACAGCATCGTCGGGTCCAGAAACGTCGAAAAAAAATCGTTGCTCAGGTCGTAATGCTCGCCGATGTTTTTGCGCGAACCGGGAAGCGTGTTGGCGCGCAGCGCGTGGAGGACCCGGTCCTTCTGGCGGGCCAGCCAGGCCGTGGTCAAATGCCCGTTGGCCAGTTTCCCGCGGTTGCGGATCAGAACGGAAAACAAACGCGGAATATCGTCCGTGTCCCACAAGCCTTTCATGTAGGCCTCGCCCAGGCCGATGTCGCCGCCCAGAACGGCGTCCTTGAAAAAGCCATAGTCGGAAACGACCATACGGGCCTGCAGCGGCGAGTCCGGATCGCCGAAACGCCTTTCGGTTCCGTCCGGCATTTGCAGCGTGAGACCGCCGTTTTCGATTTTACTAAACAGGTTTTCAACCAGGTTTTTGCAGGTTCGCTCAAAGAAGGTTGGCGGCGACTGGCGGACGGTCCGCCGGGACGGCCCAGGATCGCTTTTCATAGTGTGTCTCCTTTTTTTGAAGCGTTCGAATACCTAACAAAAAAAACGGCTTGCCGCAATGAAGAATTTGCCGGAAACGGCCGCAATCCTTCGCGGCAGGCAAGAAAAGTGAAGCCGGCTGAAGAAGACAGGCGGGTCTACGATCGGAATCCCTCAATCAGGTAGGCGACAACGAGAGCGCCGACCGTAAGGTTGTGGACCTGAATCATTGCCAGATTGGCCGGGGCCAGAGCCAGAGGGTCGGTGAGATGGCGGCGTAAAACGAGAAGCGATTTGGCGGCCAGGGGCAGGCTTACGAGGCCCAGCAAAATGAAAGGCGACAGGCGCCGGGTCGCGCCCGCGACAACCAGTATCCCGTAGGCCGCCGCAAGGCCCGCGCCGTAAAGCCGTGCGCCGGTTTGCCGTCCGAAACGGGCGACCAGGTTCCATTTTCCGCCGCGCCGGTCCGCTTCGTAGTCGGGAATTTCATTGATAATGATCATCGACCACATCAAAAGCCCCGGCACCAGCGAGGCGATGAGCGGTTCGGGAGCCAGCGTCCGCGCCTGGACGAAATACGATCCCAGAACGATGACCGGGCCGAAATTGACGAAGAGCCCCAGTTCGCCCACACCCCGGTAGCCGAAGCGGACCGGCGGCACGGTGTAAAAGATGGAAGAAGCCATGCCGAAAAGACCGAACGCCAGGACCGGCCAGCCGCACGCCCAGGTCAGGTAGGCGCCGATGAGGGCGGTTGCCGCGAAGAACGCTCCGGCTGCCCGCAGCATGTGCGTCTCTTTGAGCAGGCCTTCCGGCAGAACGCCGCTGCCGCCGGCAAAAAAATTCTTTTCGTCGCCGGTCTGGAGGTCGACCGCGTGGCGGAAATCGAGCACGTCGTCCGCCAGGTTGAGGCCGAGATGGTTGAGCGTAACGCCGGCTGCGACCAGCGCGAAATGGAGCGGATGAAAGGGGTGCCCCGCCGCCCAGGCCATCACGCCGCCCAGAAGCGCCGGCAGAATGCTGGGCAGGACGAAGTACAGGCGCAGCGCGCGGCGCCAGGCGACCCAGGCCGGCGGCCTTGATTTGCGCGGTGCCGCGGAGGCCCAAGACGGTTCCGTGCGAAGCCTCATGATTTGCCTTTCAAAAATGCAGAGCCGCAACGACGGGTCCGTTCGTGAAGCGGTTGGCGGTTGTTATTTCTTCTGGTTTTTGAGCACCTCGAGAATCCGGTCGTGGTACTTCCAGGCCAAAAGCGAAACGACGACGGCCGCAAGGGCGACGACGGCCAGAAGCGCATACTGCTCTCTCGCGGCAATGTTGCCGCTGATGGAGAGCATGGCCGTGCCGAAAAAACGGCCGACCGTGGAGATGATGATAAACGTCAGCACCGGAATGCGGCTCATGCCCATGATGTAGCACAGGTAATCCTTGGGAAATCCCGGGATCAGGAACAGGAGAAAGGAAACGAGCAGGCCCCGGTGTTCCATGAAATGATCGAACTTCTCGAAGACCTCCTTTTTGACCACCTTTTCCAAAAGCGGTTCGCCGAAAAAGTGCGCGAGGATGAACGCCAGCCAGGAGCCGATGGTGAGGCCGATCGTGGAATAAAGCGTGCCCCAGAACGGGCCGTACAGATAGCCGCCGATGAAACCCGACAGCTCTCCGGGAATCGGCGCCGCGATGACCTGGACGATCTGCAGGAGGATGAACACCCCTTCATCGTAGGGATACGATTTGATGAAGGTGATGATTTTATTTTTGTCCCTGAAGAACTGGATCAGGTCGAATTGGAGGAAAAGAAAAACGCCCAGGGCGATAAATAAAAACAGGAGTACAATCCGGAGAGCTAAATTTTTATTCATGAAAGGGGACTCGATCTTTTCCACAGTTGGTTTAAGGCAATTTCTATATGAAGAACGATCTTTCGTCAAACGGTTTCAACGGCCCAAGGCGGCCCGGTCCGGCGGCGGGGCGGCCCGGCTCAAAACAGTTGACTAAACAAAAAGGATATGCAAGAAAACCGCAGTCTTGAAATAAAACCATGCTGCCGGCATTGCACACGTTACAAAGGGGGAAGAGCAGACCATGTCAAAAGTGCCTCAAAAAATCGAAAGAAAGAAATCGGACATTTACAAAAACGCGCCCATCGCCGGGTTCGGTGAAAGAAAGCCGGATTTCACAACCATGGGGCGGAAAATGAAAAATCCGCATAAGAAGTTTCGCGAAGTCGTCTGCGTGGAAGCCTGCCGGACGCCCTACGGCCGCTCCGGAGGGGCGCTGAAGGATTTTTCCGCCATGGATCTGGGTGCGCTGGCCATTCAGGAAGTTCTGCGCCGGACCGAAGGCAAGGTCAAGCCGGCGGACATCGACTACATCTTCATGGGGCAGGTGGTTCCCGCCGGCTGCGGCCAGATTCCCGGCCGTCAGGCCACCATCCTGGCGGGCGTGCCCGAATCGGTTCCTTCCATCACAGTCAACAAAGTCTGCTCGTCGGGCATTAAAACGATCGATCTGGCTTTTCAGATGATTCTTTTGGGACGCGCCGAAATCTGCATCGCGGGCGGCCAGGAAAGCATGAGCAACTGTCCCTTTGTCCTGCCGGATATGCGCTGGGGCGCGAAAATGGGCCTGCCCAACGGCCGGGTGGTGGATGCAATGGTGTACGACGGCCTGTGGGACGCTTTCTACAACCGCCACATGGCGATTCACGGATCGGAAGTGGCCGACGAGTTCGGCTTCAGCAGGGAAGAGCAGGACGAATGGGCGCTCAACTCCCAGCGGAATGCCGTGAAAGCGATGAAGGAAGGCAAACTCGACGATGAAATTTTCCCGGTAGAAGTCAAACAGGGCAAGAAAGTTGTCATCATGGATAAAGATGAAGGGCCGCGGCCGGAAACGACTCTCGAAGGATTGGCCAAACTGCCGCCGGTTTTCGGCCACTTAAGTACGGTTACGGGCAAACCGGGCAGTGTCACGGCGGGCAACGCCCCCGGCGTCAACGACGGCGGCGACGTCTGCCTGCTCATGAGCCGCGAAAAAGCCGATGAACTGGGACTTCCGCCCATCTTTACCATCGTGGATTACGCGGAAGTCTCGCAGCCCACCAAGGACATCGCCACGGTGCCGGGACTCGCCATCAAAAAGATTCTCGAACAAAACGACATGACGCTCGACCAGATGGACGTCATCGAAATCAACGAAGCCTTTGCCGCAGTGGCGCTGGTGAGCTGCCGGTCCATTCTGGGGATGACGAAGGAAGAGATGTTCAAAAAGGTCAACATCAACGGCGGCGCGGTGGCTTACGGCCATCCCATCGGCGCCACGGGGGCGCGCATCGCCATGACGCTGGGCTACGAACTCAAACGCCGCGGCGGCGGCTGGGGCGTCTGCGGCATCTGCTCGGGCCATGCCCAGGGAGACGCGATGCTGATCCGCGTCGATCAATAACCGCTGAAGGCAGGGAACGACTCGTAACCTTCAGGTTGTCGCGGGCGTTCCCTGCCTTCTAAATCAAAGCTGCGCAATATGGAGTTCTGAATAGAGGAGAATCTTGCGCCGGCGGCAATTCATCGCCGCCGGCGCTTGTTATAAATCATATCCGGAACAGGACGCGTTGCCCCCTGAAGCCATCAATTGTCGTAAAGGGCCTTCAGCTGTTCCCCATATTTTTTCATGACATTGCGACGGATCAGCTTCATCGTTTGCGTCATCATGCCGTTGTCCACGGAAAAATCCTCGGCGATATAAAGAAACTTCTGGGGAATCTCATATCCGCCGAATGATTTACGCAAATGTCCGGTGATTTGCTCAGAAATAAAATCGGTGCATTCTTTGCCGGCAATGGTTTCCTCCGGAGTTCCCTGTGCCCACGCCGATGTCTGGGGATCGGCTTTCAGCGTCACAAAATCCGGCACGACCAATGCCACGTTGTAGAGGCGTCCTTCACCGTAAACCAAAGCATTGGACACATAGGGGACCAGTTTTATTTCGCCTTCGATGGATTCAGGATGGACATACTTGCCGTTTTCCAGCTTGTATTCATCTTTGAATCGGCCGGTGATATGCAGGTATCCTTCTTCGTCCAGCCAGCCGCGGTCTCCCGTCCTGACGCCGGGCAGACCGTTCCACGTATCGGGCATCATGGCTTCTTTGGTGATAGCCGGTTTGTTATGATAGCCCTGCATCACCTGCGCTCCGTAAACGACGATTTCGCCGTCCGGGCTGTCTTCTCCGACGCGGGATTTATCGATCACCACCTTCGTGTCCTTGAACGCCCTGCCGACCGTGCCGTATTTGTTGCCCCGTCCGGGCGAATTGTTGGAAATGACGGGCGAGGTTTCAGACAGACCGTAACCGTCATAGGTGGGCACGCCGACATCACTGAAGAACATGGCGATGTCCGGTTTCATCATCGCACCTCCGGTGACAACGTGTCTTAACCTTCCGCCGAAGATCGCCCGGATCTGCGAAAACACCAGGGCATCCAGGTCCTTGAAGTCTTTTGTTTTCTCGGCAAGGCCCCGGTTCTTGACGGCCTCGGTGCAGGCGGCGTCAAAGAACTGCTTTTTGACCGGATCGGCCGCCACGCCCTGCTGGATTTTGTCGTAAATAATGTTGAAGACCCGCGGTACGGCGGACATGTGGGTAGGCTTGACCTCGCTGAAATTGGCCAGAAGTTTGTCCGCGGATTCGGCAAATCCGAGGCTCCAGCCGCCAAAAATATACGTGTGCAGATCGGCGGTCAGACCGAAGCTGTGCGCCCAGGGAAGAATGCTCAAACCTACTTCATCCGTGAACCCTTCATCAAAAGTTGCATGACACTCCTTGGCGTTGTGCGTCATGTTGCCGTGATGCAGAAGCACGCCTTTCGGATCGCCGGTGGTGCCCGATGTGTAGATGATAAAAGCCGTTTCGGACCAGTGCGGTTTGTAGGAGGCAACGGGATTGGCCTTGCCCGTTTTTTCCAGCGCCGAAAGCGTTTTTTCTCCCTCGCCGAACAGGATAAAGATGTCCTTTAATGTTGGAATATTTTTCTGGAAACTTTTAACGGTATCGCAAATCTTCTGATCGCGGACAAAAAGATATTTAATGGCCGCGTCCTGGATGATGTATTGCCAGACCTTCTGCAGCTCTTTTTCATACATGGGCACGAAAATCCCGCCCAGGCCGTGGGTGGCATTGGCGCACACAAACCATTCCACGCAATTGCTGACAATGACGCCGACTTTTTCGCCTTTGCCGAGGCCCAGTTTGTTTAAAGCTCCTCGAAGGTTGTTCACCCGCTCGGCTACGGCGCCGTAGGTTACCCATTCATATTGGTCGGTCGTCTTGTTTTTGGTGCCGAACAGGTTGCATGATGCAAACTTGGCCGCCGAGTTCTCGAAGAGATCGATCAGGTTGTTGGGTTTGGTGTAAAAAGCATCCAGGTTCTGTGACGGGACCACGACTTGCTGATTTGACATATGTTTCCTCCTTTGCAGAAAAAATGACAATCGAATGAAATCATCTTTATGGGAAGTTGACAAAACGAAGAGATCATTTATCTATAAACCGAAGGGTGCATTGCTCATCTTTGAAGCAGCAGTTTTGATCATTATGTTCAAGAACAGCTTTGTTGATCAGGTTTTTGTTTTGTTGCCGTCATGGCGTCCGTATCAGACGCTATGTATTGCATGGAGAGTGTTGCGTATTGCCACGCTTCTCATAGGGGGGTATTGCGCAGAAGTCAAGAACATATTGACGGCAAATTGAGGTTTGAGCAAGCCGCGCAAGGGATATTCCGTATTTTCTCCAGAAGACTTCTTATCTCACTTGTGGTAGATATCCAATGCCAGGCCGGGCAAAACCGCTGAGCCGGACTTGCCCGCAGGCGGCGCTGACGGGCACGGAGGCATGACGGCGGCCGGATCTGGTGTCACAAGGAGATGCATTGGAGCATTCGGTTCAATTCGAATCATCACATCAGGACGATGGAACTTTTAAAAGCGAAAGGAGAAACACATCATGAAAAGAGGATGGAGAGGGGTTGTTTTACTGTTGGCGGCGGTCGTTTGCGGACCGTTCATGTTTTCCGGAATTTCGTCTGCGGCGGGACCGGGAAGCGAGGAGAAAATTTTTCAAAGCGGCGCGATTCTGACGGTGGCCGAATCCAAGCGGCTGATCGGCAAGGCGGTGGCGCAGATGCCGATCGTCAAGAATGCGCTCGCCAACGGCATGGTCATTATCATCAAGGGAACGACCAACGCCTATGTGGCGGAAGAGATCACCGGCAAGAAGGCCGACCATGCGGCGTTTGTAACGGGAAGAATTGAACCGGAAAAGGGAACCAAAAACCTGCCCGAGGTGAAGGCCGTCAACCACGTGATTCTGGAAAAAGGCAAGATCGTGGATATTTCGCTCGGCGAAGCGGCGAAGAAGCTGAAGGCGGGCGACGTGGTCATCAAGGGCGCCAATGCGCTCGACTACAGGAACAAAATGGCGGCGGTCAATATTCTGCACCCGGAAGGGGGAACGACGGGGATTACCATGCCCATGATCGTGGCGCGCAAGGTGCACCTCGTGATTCCGGTCGGCCTCGAGAAGGTGGTTGCCGGCGACGTTGCGGAACTGACGTTGAAGACGCGGGAACCGGTGCAACTGCTGCCTCCGCCGTCCGGCAAATCGACGAACCGGTATCCCGGTCACCTGGTTCCCTCCCAGTGGCTGATCAGCGGCGAAATCGTCACGGAGCTGGAAGCTATTAAAATTCTGACGGGCGCGACCGCCTTCCAGTGCAGCGCGGGCGGCGTCAGCGGCGCGGAAGGAGGCGTCTGGCTGGTCTTCCGGGGATCCAGGGATCAGGTCAAAAAAGCCCTGGAACTGACCGGCTCCATCCAGGGAGAGCGCCCCTACTCTGAATAGAAATTTCTGAACTGGCCGGCCCGCGCAAAATGATGAAAATTTTGCGGGGCCGGTCATTGCTTTTTGAGAGACACTCCCGCGGCAAAATGCCGGCGCTCGGCCCGCCGGTTTTGGGGCCGCGGGGTGCGGCAGAGTCGCTGTGCGCCAGTCTCCCGCTGAAAGAAAGAAACAACCATGCTGTTTAGCCTGTTTGCCGTTTTTGCTTCTTCGTTTGTCATTGCGCTTTCCGGCGCGCTGATGCCGGGGCCGCTTTTGACCGCGACAATCAGCGAAAGCTCGCGGCGCGGATTTGTCGCGGGTCCGCTCCTGATCGCCGGCCACGCCATCCTGGAGCTGGCGCTTGTCGCCGCGCTGCTTCTGGGGCTGGCGCCTTTTTTCCAGCTGCCGGCCGTCTTTGTGGCAAGCGCGCTGGCCGGAGCCGTCATTTTACTGGTCATGGCCGCGGGCATGTTCCGGTCGTTGCCGACCCTCAGCCTGTCCTTTGCAGGGGAACAGAAAAAAATGAACTCGCCGGTGCTCGGCGGAATTCTGCTCAGCGTTTCGAATCCTTACTGGATCATCTGGTGGGCGACGATCGGCATCGGTTACATTGTGTACTCCCGGCAGTTCGGCCTCTGGGGCGTTGCCTTTTTCTTTGCCGGCCACATTACGGCGGATCTTGCCTGGTATTCTTTCATTGCGGCGGCGGTCGCCAAAGGACGGCATCTGCTGACGGATCGCCTCTACCGCGGGCTGATCGGCCTGTGCGCCGTTTTCCTGACGGGATTTGCGGGATACTTTGCGTATGCGGGGATCGACAAACTCAGCGGTCTTCTTTCTTAGCTTCCGGAATGACCGCAGCGCTCCGGCTGCACCGCAACGCCGTCGGCCTCCAGAATTTCAAAAAAGCGGTTTTCCACGAACGGCCGATCGATGGCCCGCGAAAAACTCACGGATAAAATGTCTCTGTAGCTGATCACGCCGCATTCGATAGGATAGCAGTGCAGATTGCCTCCGATCGTATCGAAGCGCTCCACTTTGTCGGTGATGGCTTCGGGGAGTTCAACGGACCCCATGTTGGTCAGGTCCATGGATGCCGTGCGGGAACCTGCGCAGTCCAGGACCAGCGTGGCGAGGCGTTTTTTCAGAAACAGGGGCAAGGCCCGCAGGAGCAGGTTGCTTTCGTAACCGACATTTCTGCTGATCAGCGCATTGAGATTTTTTTCCGTCAGCATCCATTTACTCTGGTGGCGGATCTCGTGCAGGATTTCGTCGAACGTGTATTTCCCGGCGGCGGGAAATATGCCGGCATTGCAGAAGCCGGAAAAGTTGCGCAATGTCCGGGTCGGATAAAATTTCCTGAGATCCGCGGAAATGGATATCTTGACGGGCATCAGGCGCCCCGGCCTGCTTTTGCGCTGAAGCTCATCGAGCGACTGCACAAGGGCGGCTCCCAGGTAGTGCGTCACGCTGGCCCGGCGGGCGCGCGCTTTTTTCAGCACCTCCTCCGCCTTCATGACGCCGGTTGTTACAGAAACCGCTTTTGATTTTCTCACGGAGCCTTCCGGACGAAAGGTTCTGGTTTCCCGCCAGGGCAGAGCAAACGCTTGGCGGCAGGTTTTTTTGTAGCCGTCCTCGTATTCTTCAGGGCGCGGCGCAGCGGCCGTATCGAGCGCGCCGTGCGTAAAGGGAACGTCGATGCCCGTCAGCCGGAAATACTGCACCAGAAGCGTCTTGAGAAACGTCACCGCGCCGAATCCGTCGGAAAGGACATGCGCCATCTCCAGATTGATTTTCCTGCCGTCGTATCCGATATGCAAAAGCGGCCCCCGAGGAGTCAGGAATTGGAAACAGTTAAGATCGTCGCGGCCCAGGGTGACGGATGGGTGTGACGCCGCGAGATAGTGCCAGAAAAAATCGTTCTTGAGGTCCACGTGATAAAAGGGGAAGCGCCTGATGGTGATCTCCAGCGCGCGGCTCAAAATGGCGGGAGCAACCTCTTCTTTAAGCATTGCGATAAAGCGAAACCTGGGCCGTCTTTGGGCCGTCGAAACGAAAGCGAATAAATGCCCTGCATTATCAATTTCAAACCGTCCTGGTTTTTTCATGCGTCCGTTCCTTTTGATATTGCGGGGTATTCTATAAGAAATGCGGCGGCTTGTCGGCTCCCGCGTCTTCCTGCGCCAGTTCGATTTGAATCAAGCCAAGAATTTCTTCATTGGACGGAATATCCGCCATGGAATGGCCGTAGTGCACGAAGCGCAGCCTTCCTGCCCGGTCGATCAGCATCTGCGCGGGAAGCCGGCCCAGCTTGAAGAGGTTGACCTCCTGGCCGTAGAGTTTCAAAATCCGGTGTTCCGGATCGGGAAGGCCGACAAACGGCAGATCGTGCTTGGCCCAGTAGTCCCGGAACGCTTCGGGCTTTTCCGGTCCGACCACCCAGACGAGCGTGTCCAGCTTTTGAAATTTTTCATAGTCGAGGCGCAACTGCGCCATGTGCGCGCGGCAGAAAGGTCACAGAAAGCCGCGGTTGAAAACAACCAGAATGTTTTTCTTTCCCTTATAATCGGAGAGGGAGACGCTTTGACCGGTGTAATCGGCGAGGGTAAAATCGGGCGCCTGCGTGTTCACGCTCAGTTCCACTCTGGCCATGGGGAAGACCTCCCTGATTTGTCAGTGAAAGGTTGGCTGACAGACGACGGTTCGACGCGTACGGCGGCTGTCCGGCGCACGGTCAAAGGGTAAATCAGGTCAATAAAATATTCAATGCGAAAGTTCGGAAAGGTCCGCTTCTTTTTCACTGGGGAGCGGTTCGAAGGCGGCCCTGATCTCCCTGGGAATGGAGCGCAGCGTGCCCTTTTGGACGTCCACGAAAACCCAGTTCGTTTCTCCCTCGGCCAAAAGGGCATCGTCCGCCGGGCGGATGATTTTATATTTGCGCAAAGACTGCACGCGCCGGAAATCGGCAATCCAGGTGACGATCACCACCCGGTCGCCTGCGAACGCCGGCTTGAAGTATTCGATTTTATGCGTGCGCACCACCCAGGTGGCGCCGGCGGCGTTCGTGGCGGCGGTGCAGCCGGTTATTTCCGAATGCTGCATGGCCGCGTCCTGCATCCAGCGCAGGTATTCGACGTTGTTGACATGCCCGTTCTGGTCTTCCGCTTCTTTGGGCACGAGAAGTTCATAGCGATGGATTTGCTGCATTTTTTCTTCCGGGGTCCTTGTGATTTGCGTTTGCGGAAGTATAGGCACAAGCGGCGGGGCTGTCAATCAGATTGTCGGCCGGTTCTTCAATCCGGCGCCTGCGCAGGCGGCGGGACCTGCCGGTTCCGAGCCCCCTTGACAAGTTTTTTTCAATGATTACTTTAAGGTCGAATAGGTCAATTAGTTAATGATATTAAATTGTTGTTGTTCGTTGGAAAGGAGGAAGGATTATGATTAAAAACCTGCTGCCTGCCGTACGGCGCAAGAACGACAAAGCCCTGCGTGAAGCTGGAGAGCGTCCGTTCTTGCCGATTCAACGGGAGATGAATAGACTGTTTGGCGATTTCTTCGGGGATTTCGGCCTGGAGCCTTTCGGCCGCGTTCGGGAGTCCGGTTTCGAACCCAGCATCGATGTCTGGGAAGATGACGAGAAAATTCATGTGAAAGCCGAACTGCCCGGTCTCGGGGAGAAGGATATTGATGTAACCCTCACGCCCGGTGTTCTTTCGATCCGGGGTGAAAAGAAGGAAGAAAAGGAGGAAAAAGATGATGATTACTGGTACAAAGAAACCAGTTACGGCTCCTTCCAGAGAAGCATCGCTCTTCCCGAAGGCATCAATCAGGAAAAAGTGGAAGCGAAATTTAAAAACGGCGTTCTCAACATTGAGATCCCTTGGCTGGAAGACGCAAGGGCCGGGAAAAAGATTACCGTTAAAACATCATAAATAAACCATGGAGCTTCCCCGTCCGGGGAAGCTCTCCGTTTTTTTCTCAAGCGTTCAACGTATTTTTTATCGGCGCAGCTTTTCCAGCGTCCTGCCCGCCTCGGGCGCCAGTGTGATGAAGGCCGACAGAGTCGCGCACGCGTACTCAGGGCAGAAGGCACAGTTGTCGACGCTTTTGGATTGGCAGCATTTGCGAATTTCGCATGAATTTTCGCAGTGGAAGAATAGGCGCCCGCTCGATTTGCAGCCGTCGCAGTTGATCCGGCCCGGCGAAATTTCACTGTGATAAAGGGCCGACCACTTTTGGGCCACTTCCGATCTTTTGCGATCGTCGTCTTTTTGTGTTGCGAGATAAGCCTCGCATTTCGAACAATCCAATCCGCAAAACGCAATCATGGGCTCCTCCCGAGAGTTTGTTCCCTGCGCACCGTCAACGGACAGGGTCGGTTTGTTTCGATTTTTCCTTGTCCTTATACGATTTTTAACTGGAATTGAGAAGCTGAAAAACGGTCGACTCAGGGATCCAGCTTCTTCAGAAGAGGATCATCGGCGGGGAAAATACCGGTGGTTTCGGTTTTGTCGTCATAAACGAGGACGGCCGAACCGTTTTCCAGCCGGCGCTTGATCTGCCGGAACTTTGCGTCGAAGGGAGCTTCAATGGCGCCGTAGTCGGTGCCGTCCCGCGAGATGAACTCGTCGATGATCCCTTTCAGGGCTTCGGGACTGAGTTTGCCGATCGGAATTCTGTAAACAGCCATCAGGCTCTCCTTGCGCTTCGTGCCTGCAGAATACAGGATGAACGGCCCGGAAGTCAAACAGGTCTATTCTGCGGCTGCGTTTTCATTGGCGGCAGTTTGCCCGGCTTGACAGGCCGTTTCGGTCATGATTAGGTCCTGGAGGAAAAAGATAACCGGCCGTTTCCGGAAAAAGGATGGGTCAATCATCTCAAATAATATCTTGAACAAACGAACTGCGCACAAGCCCTTGATTCCGCTCAATCCTTCCGCTGAACTCTTTTTGATCTGGGAGCGGGAAGGAATTCCTTCAACGGGCTGGACGGCGTTTCTCTTTCAGGGGGCATGCGATGCGGCCGCCCTGGAAAAGGCCCTGCACAATACGCTTGCGCTCGCGCCGGTTTTTTCTTCGCGCCTGGTGATTTCGTCCCGGGGGCTTTGGCAAACGCTTTTCTGGCAGCCTGACGACGGATTCTGCCCGCTCAGCGTGACCGACCTGCGTCATCTGAAAGAAAAACCAAACGATCTGGAGGAATGGATTCAGCGGGTGATGGAGCCCACCCTGCAATGGTATCGACGCGATCTGCTGGAGGCTTTTCCCCTGCGGTTTTTTCTTTTTCTGCTGCCGGAAAATTCCGGTTTTTTTGCCGTATCCTGGCACCACTGCGCCATGGATGGAGGCGGGCTCTATGATTATCTGCGCGAGCTTTTCAGCGATTATCACCGTCTGGTCACGGGAAGCCGGCCCTCCTGGTCTTCTGTGGTCGCCATCCATTCCCAGGCCAAAACAGCCGTGGATGTTCGGCCGCCGCGCCTGGGGCCTGTGATCAAGGAAATGCTGGCGCAGGCGATTCGTTATCCGGTTTTTCGAAGTACACAGATTATCGGCATGCCGGACGGGTCGGCGGGCCGCAGAATGATCCGCTATTATGATGACGATCCTCTGGCACAAAAGGCGCTGCGCGACCGATCCAGGCGCAGCGGAGGAACCGTGTCGGATCTGTGCCTTGCCGCGGCCAAACTGGCGATGCAGGAGTGGAATGAAGATCGCGGGCGTCCGCCGAACGTCATGCATCACATGCTGACCGTCAACCAGCGGCCGCGCCGTGCCGGGGACCAAACGGCGGGCCACAGTATTCCGCTCAGCGCTGTCGTCATTCCCAGCCGGCCCGAAGACAGGAAGGACCCGCAGGCGCTGCTCGACCATGTCATTCGCTACCGCAAACGGCTGATTGAAGAAAGAATTGACGTGGCGCTCAAGTGGTTGAGCACGACGGCCATGAAGGCGGGAAGAATTCTGCCGGTCGCTGTCCGCTATCCGGTCTTGCGGTCGGTCCTGGATTATAAAATTTCTTTTTCACTTTCCAATGTCGGCGTCGTCTGGCCGGAAATCACAAAAGGAAAACCGACCGGGAAAACGGCTGTTGACCGGATCGGCGACATGGAATTTCTGGACATTTACACCAGTCTCGGAGTCACGTACAATAATCCGCTGGCCATGACCCTCCGGACGTTCCGGGGACGGCTCAGCTTCTTGTTTTCCGCCAGCCGGCAACGCATTTCCGACCAGGATGCGCAGGCCTTTTCGGCACTGGTCATGGACAAGGTGAAGGGGTATCTGTAAAAGCCGGCGCTGCTGTGCTTCAGGCGGCTTTGGGCAGCGGCGGCGTATTGGGTGACCGGGGCGCCAGACCGATCAGGGCCCTGGCCTTGTTGCAGCGGGGATTTTCTTCTCCGACTTTCCAGGAAGGATCGAAGGTGCGGCAGACGGAAGGGCGGCTGCCGTAAATGGCGCAGCGGACGCTTTGCCCCGGCGTTCCCAGAAGGGCGATGCAGCGCTCGTCCGGCGGGTCGGTCCGGCGCATGGCCCGGCGAAACGCGGTGATTTTTTCGGTGAGCTGAACCGGCACGCCCCCTACGGTGGCGTCCCCTGCCTCGGCCCAGTAAAAAGACGCGCGAAAAACCGCACAGCAGGCGCCGCAGCTCATGCAGGGGTTCCATTCCGCCTTTCCCTCCTCCCGTCCGGGAGGCTCTTGGATGTCCGTTTCCATAGTTTTCCGACCGTTTTCGCAAAGCGGTTCCATCGCTGAACCGGCTTTTCCAGCCGCCTTCATATAGAAAGACCAAATAAAAATCAAGCCCCTGCTTATCAAGGGGGGACGGCGGAAAAAGAAAAAGCAGCCATCCGCAAGACGGCTGCTTTCAGGATGTGCCTCGGGACATCGGGAGAAACTACCGATAACTTTAATGTTCGGCACAAACGGCCTGTCTCAGGAAATCTTCATGACCCGGGGCTTTACCAGCCTTTCGAAATCCTGGTAAGACATCCGGATCAGTTCCGAATGCGAGCAGGCGTTGAAAAAAATGTCCTCGTCTTCGGTCAGATGCGGATCCACGTAAACGTCCATTCCGTAAAGATTGCCGAACGGCGGCATCGCCCCGACTTCGCAATCCGGAAACATCCCCTTGAATTGTCCTTCGGTGGCCAGCCGGATGTCCTCTTCGCCGACGGCTTTCCGGAAACGGTCGAAATCAATGGAATGATTGGCCGGCAGAACCGCCATGGCCATTTTCTCCTTGATGTAAACGATCACGGTTTTTGCGATCAAGCTTCCCTTGATGTGCAGTGATTGGGCGATTTCCCGGGCCGTGTAGGCCGGCGAATGCGCGATTTTCACGTACCTGACCGATTCGCTGTCCAAAAATTCCTTCAATTTTCTTGCAGGCATGGCGACCTCCTTTGCTCCGGTTGACGGATTGAAGGGTTTCCCGGAAACCGCTTGGGGGCGAGAAACAGGAATCCGGATTTTTTGCCGCAGCAGGGGGAGACAGAAATAACAGACTGAACTTTTTTCTTATTTTACCACAAAAAAGGTATTCGGGCATCAGAGAAAAAACGGTCCGTGGAGGCGCGGACCGGGAGAGGGTTGCAGGGGGACCCGGGGCGTCCTGCCCCGGGCATCAGATGCAGAAGGCTATTCGCCTTCCCGATACATGGATTCGATCAGGTCCTTGAACTGTGCGTTGATGGATTTTCGCTTGACCTTCATGGTCGGCGTGACTTCGCCGTCTTCCGTGTAGAGTTTCTTGTCGATAATCTTGAACTTGCGGATGTTCTCCACGCGGGACACCTGGTTGTTCACCTTGTTGATTTCCTCCTGAATGAGCGCGATCACTTCCGGTGCGCGGGTCATGGAGGCATACGTCGTAAACTGGACTTTGTTGTCCTGGGCGAATTTGGTGACATTCTCTTCGTCGAGGACGATGAGCGCCGTCAGATATTTCCGGCGGTCGCCGATGACGACGGAGTCGTTGATGTAGGGCGAGAATTTTAACAGGTTCTCGAGGTACTGGGGCGCGACGTTCTTGCCGCCAGCCGTAATGATCAGGTCCTTCTTGCGGTCGGTGAGTTTGAGGTACCCTTCTTCGTCGATCACGCCCACGTCGCCCGTGTGCATCCAGCCGTCCACCAGGGCTTCTTTCGTATTTTCTTCATCCTTGTAGTATCCCTTGAAAATACCGGGATGCTTGACGAGGATCTCTCCGTCTTCAGCGATCTTGACCTGTGTCCCCGGAATGGCTTTGCCGACGGTACCCACTTTGAAATCCACTTCGCTCGACATATGCGTGATGCCGGTGGTTTCCGTCATGCCGTAGCCCTCGCGGATCGGAATGCCGATGCTCTGGAAGAATTTCAGAATCTCGTGGGAAATAGGCGCGGCGCCGGAAACGCCCACGCGCACCCGATCAAAACCGAGGCGCTCCTTGAGCTTCCGGAAAACCACAAAGTAGGCGATGTGGTACATGATGGCGAGGCCCGGCGGAACCTTCTTCCGGGCCAGCGCGATATTGTTGTAGCGCGTTCCGATCCGGACGGCAATGTCGTAGAGACTGCGCTTGAGCCAGGTGGCGTCGGCCATTTTCAGCACAATGCCGGAGTAGTATTTTTCCCAGATGCGGGGGACGGCGTGAAACATGGTGGGCGAAATTTCCATCATGTCCGCCATGACGGTATCCGTGTTTTCGGTAAAATTAACGATTTGCCCCACGGACAGATGGTACATGATGTCGAAGATCTGTTCGTAGACGTGATTGAGCGGCAGAAACGAAATCGTTTCGTCATCCTTGGTGAGCGGTGTGACCTGATTGGCTGATTGGGCGATCCACAGATAGCCTTCATGCGCCAAGAGCGCGCCCTTGGGCGGTCCGGTGGTTCCCGAGGTATAAATAATTCCGGCGATGTCGTCGGGCTTTGCCAGTTCGGCCAGTTGCGAAAAGAGCTCCGGATTTTTCTTGTCTCCTTCTTTGCCCAGCGCAAGCAGCTCTTCAAAACTCATCAGCATCGGATCTTCATAATGCTTGAGGCCTTCCATCTCCCAGACAATGAGCTTGCGCAGCATGGGCGTCTTGGACCGGAAAGCCAGGGCCTTGTCCAGTTGCTCTTCGTCCTCGCAGATGTAGACCACGGCGTCGGAATGGCCCACGACGTACTCGCATTCCGCCACCGGGTTGGTCGTGTAGACGCCGACCCAGGCGCCGCCCGCGCAGACAATTCCCAGCGCCGAAAAGAGCCATTCCGGCCGGTTTTCTCCGATGATGGCGACATGATCCTTGTACGTGACGCCCAGGGCGTGGAGGCCGAGGGTCACGTGCTTGACGTTTTCGAAATATTCCTTCCAGGTGATATCGTGCCAGATGCCGTAGTCTTTTCTTCTCATGGCAATGCGGTCGGGCTGCTTTTTCACCATATTCAGAAACGCCTTGGGTAACGTCTTGATTGCCGATGACTCCGTCATAGTTTCTCCTTGATCGTTTTAGAACCGTCAACCAATCTACTTTTTATCTTTTTCCGGCCCCGGATTAACGGAAGCGGACTTTTCTGCGATAACGCTTGTATCCCTTAACCGACTGCTCCGTCGCGATTCCGAGGTAGAATTCCTTGATGTCCTGGTCCTCCCGCAGAACCTCCGGTTTGTCGGCCCGGACGATCCGGCCGTTTTCCAGCAGGTAGGCGAAACTGGAATATTTGAGCGCCATGTTGACGTTTTGCTCCACCAGGAAAATGGTCACACCGTCTTTTTCATTGATGTTTTTAATGATGTTGAAAATTTCTTTGGTTAAAAGCGGGGAAAGTCCCAGCGATGGCTCGTCGAGCATGAGCAGCTTGGGGCGGCTCATCAGCGCGCGGCCGATGGCCAGCATCTGTTGTTCGCCGCCGCTCATGAGGCCCGCCTGCTGGTTGCTTCGCGTCTTTAAAATGGGAAAGTGGTGATAAACATTTTCCAGATCCGTATTGATGTTTTTCCGATCCTTGCGGGTATAGGCGCCCATCATGATATTTTCCAGCACGGTGAGCTCGGGAAAGACCTCCCGCCCTTCCGGAACGTAGCCGATGCCCATTCTGACGATGTCGGCCGTATCCTTGCGGTCGATGCGCTCCCCCAGAAATTCGATGGTTCCCTTTTCCGGCTGCTCTTCTTTCAGATCGTAAAAGAGGCGCATGATGGTTTTGAGGGTCGTGGTTTTTCCGGCGCCGTTGGAACCGAGCAGCGCCACAACATCGCCCTGCTTGATTTCAAAGGAGATGCCGTGCAGCGCGCGGATCAGATCGTACCAGGTCTCGATATTCTTTACTTTCAGCATTAGGCCGCTTCCTCCTCTCCGAGGTAAGCTTTGATGACTTCCTGGTGCTTCTGAACCTCCTGGGGCGCGCCCAGGACGATTTTCTGCCCCTGGCTCATGGCAAAAATGCGATCGGATATTCCCATAATCATGTTCATGTCGTGCTCGATGAGCAGAATCGTCACATTGTAATCTTCCCGGATATCCTTGATCCAGATGGTCAAATCATCTTTTTCCTCCGTGTTCATGCCGGCCGACGGCTCGTCCAGCAGCATGACTTTGGGCTCCAGCGCCAGGGCGCGCCCGACCTCTACAAGCTTGCGTTTGCCGTAGGCAAGGCTTCCGACAAACTGGTCCCGCACGGATTGCAGCTCCAGAAAATCGATAATGTGCTCCACCTTTTCGCGATGGGCGATTTCTTCGCGGGCGGCCTTCGACCGCTTGCCCCACATGAAGGCGCCGCTGAAAATCCCCGTGTTCATGAAAATATGGCGGCCCAGCATGAGGTTGTCCATCACTGTGGCGTTGGCAAACAGTTCGATGTTCTGGAAGGTGCGCGCGATGCCCTTTTTGGCGATGCGGTCGGGCGTTTTCCCCACCAGGTTTTCTCCTTCCAGCTTAACGGACCCCTCGTTGGGATGATAGATTCCGCTGATCAGGTTGAAAATGGTCGTCTTTCCCGATCCGTTGGGGCCGATGATGGAGAAGATCTCGTTTTTATCAACGCTGAAGCTGATATCATCCACGGCTTTCAAGCCGCCAAAACTGATGCTCAAATGTTCGATATCAAAGTAGCCCATTGCTTTTCCTCTTGTCAGTCCAAAAAGTTTTGCGGGGGCGCTTGGCGCGCCCCCGCAAGAGGGGACACGCCGTTTTAATGCCGGCTGATTTCGTTTTCCGTCCAATCCTGAAGAACGATATTTTCACCCTTGGGGCCGGCCTGCCAGATCTGGACCGACCGGGGGGCTTTATGATAATTCGGCTTCCAGGTGATTTTCGGACCGACGCCCTGGAAATTTTTCAGGCTGTCGAGCTCCTTTTTCACCGCTTCCGTACTCAGGTTTTTGCCTGCCTTTTTCATCGCCTCCACCAGGGGTTCCCCGACGACGATACCCGCCTGGTAGAAGATGCCCCAGCGTTCGGTGGGCGCCAGCCGTTCCTGGGCCTTGCGATACTTATTGATCAGCGGATGATCGGCAAACGACGGAATAAAGAACGCGCTGGAAATGACGGCTTCCTTGGACCACAACCCGTCGGTGATCTTGTTCATGAGGGGGTAATCCGAGAGGTTGTAGGAATGGAGCCACTGCGGGCGAAATCCCTGGGACACGCTGGTTCTCAGGGCGATGGCCGCCTGGGTCGGCGCGCAGAAACCGATGACCGCTTCGGCGCCGGAGGCTTTCAGTTTGGCGACCTGCGAGGAGAGATCGCGTTCGGTGGGTTCAACGGGCAGGGCGGCGACCAGCTGCAGATTGTATTTGCTGAGACGGTACTTGACCGAATCCAGAGCATCCAGGCCGTAGTCGTCGTTGTTATACAGCATGGCAATCTTCTTGAATTTCTTTTTTTCGACGGCAAATTTGGTGAGAATGCTGGCGTCGTCCTCGTACGTCGGCCAGATGTTCCACAGGTAGGGATTGTGCGGATCCCAAAACGACCGGGCGCCGGAGCAGGGGGAAATCCAGATGATTTTATTATCCAGAAGAATTTTGTAGACGGACTGACAGCAAGCCGTGCCCACACCGCCGACAAAGGCGAAAATGCCGTAGCGTTCAATCAGTTCTTTAACGGCGGCGACGGTCTGGGAAGGATTGTACTGGTCATCGCGGACGAAGAATTTGATTTTGCGGCCGTGAATTCCGCCTTCTTCGTTCACAATATCGAAGAGGAGCTTACTGCCGCGCGCCACAGCGCCCCACGGCGCAGCCGGACCGGTCTGGGGCCCCCACGCGGCGATGCGAATTTCCTTGTCGTCAAATCCGCGCTCCGCCGCGGCTTGTCCCGCCTGGGCAAACAGAAAAACGGCAAAAAGACAAACAAGCATTACCCTCATTACTCTTTTTAAATCCATAGCCCTTCCTCCTTGTCAGTGACATGAAAAACGTTTGAGTTGTCATTTCCAAATGCCCGTTGGAGTAATAACGTGTGTAAAGAACGGACATCCTTACCGGTCTTTGTGAAGCACTAGCTTTTGTACCACCTGCCTTTTTCTTTCAGAAAGATGAAGCCGATGTTGACGACCGATTGCCGGTCGGTTCCTTCATGGGCAAACGTCACTTCCACCTCCACCTGGGCGATTCTGCTGGCGGTGGTGATGTTCCTGGCATTCTTATTGTCCTCGATGTAGCTGACCCGGACGATCTGGTAAGCCGCGACGTGATAGGGGGCGGATTTGGCTTCGGCCAGGTACTGTTGATAATTATGCGTCCGGAGATAAGCGGATGAAGGGGCGAAGCAGGCATACACGGCAGGGTAATCGCGGCGGACTTCCGCATCGAGAAATTTCCGGGCGGCCTGGAGAACCGCTTGCTCATCGTGATCGCCGGCTGGTCCGCAAAAGGCATTCGGAGACCAGCCCAAGATAAAAATGGAAACCAGCAGGAATAAGATCATCCCCTGTGAGGTGCGGAGCATAAAACGTCTCCTTTGCTTTGTCATGCCGGAAAAAATTCCATTCATCCTGCCTACACTTTCTTGACCCAGTGCTTGGCAAACAAACCGCTGGGACGGACGCAGAGCACCAGAACGATGACGACAAAAGCCGTAATCGGCTTCCAGACCGGCCAGGCATAACCGAAGAAATTTTCCAGAAGTCCCATGATGGCGCCGCCGATCAGCACGCCGGGAATGCTCATGAGTCCGCCCAGGACCGCGGCGGCGAAGGCTTTCAAAAACGGTTCCATCATGAACTGCGGATCCAGAATGGTTTTAGCGGTGAGCAGTACGGCGGCGATGAGCCCGATGATCGAACTGAAGGCCCAGGAAAAGGCGAACACGCGGTCCGTGTTGATGCCCATGATTTTAGCCGCGTGCTTGTTTTGCTGGGTTGCCCGCATGGCCGTCCCCAGATTGGTCTTGTTGAAGAAGAAATAGAGAAACGTCATGACGATCGCGGCGATGATAAAGACGGCCACCGCCCACTGGCTGATGATAAATCCTTTAATCGGTTCGTACGTGACCATGTAGGATATCGGAAGGGAAAATTCCTGCTGTTCGGCGCCCCATTTCCAGCTGGCAAACCCCATCAGCAGCATCTCCACGCCCAGCGTGATGACGATCAGGCCCAGAAGCGTAGGATTTTTGGCGGGGCGTAAAAAGGCGTACTCGATCAGAATCCCCAGGAGGGCGGCAAACACAATGGCCCCGAGCAGAGCCGCCCAGAAGGGCCAGTGATAAAATGTCAGCAGGTGAAAAACGACGAAAGTGGAAAACATGGCCATTTCACCCGCGGCAAAATTCATGACCTCCGATGTTTTATAAATGATGACGACCGCCAGACCAAAAAGACCGTAGCAGGCTCCCATCGCCAGTCCTTCAATCAACAATTGTTCGAAAGGCATATCTTCCCCCTATTTCATCCGGTTTTCCGTTTTTGACCAAGGTGATTCCATTCGGTCTGTCCCACTGCCAAGGCAAAACGCTTCCGGTGTGTCAACGGATTAAAAAGGCCAGGTTTTCCAGTATTTCTTCATCCGGATCCAGACGCCGAAGATTCCCATCGGTTCAAAAATCATGATGCCGATCATGACGAACCCTAGGGCAATGGCGCTTAAGTTGTCCATGCCCGTGATGGACAGCCAGCGCTGCGAAATGGCGACCAGGACATCTCCCACGTAGGGGACATCCTTTATGTTCTTGAAAAGGGCATACATCAGGTAGGTGATAAAGGCGGCTCCCGTAATGGAGCCCATAATCGAGCCGAGTCCCCCCACGACGATCATGACCAGAAAGTAAATGGAGAGAAACATGTTGAAGGTGATGGGGTCGAAAAACCCGAGAACGAAGGCGAAAAGACCGCCGGCAATTCCGGCATAAAAGGCGCTCACCGCAAAGGACAGGGTCTTGTAAATCGTCAGGTTAATGCCGATCACTTCAGCGGCAATGTCGCTGTCCCGGATGGCGACAAAAGCGCGTCCCACTTTTGTTTTTAAAATATTGATGGCTCCCAGGACCATGAGAATGGTGACAATAAGGATGAGATAATACTTGCTTAAATCTGTGGTGAGGGTGAGATTCCAGCTCAGTTGCGGAATGCCGATATTGAGGGCCGGCGCCCGCAAACCGCTGCGGCCGCCGAATATTTCCATGTGGCCGATGATATGCATGATGGCCAGGCCGAAAGCCAGCGTGGCGATCGTCAGATACGGTCCTTCCAGGCGCAACGCCGGCAATCCTAAAATGAAACCGAAAAAGGCCGCGATAAAAGCCGCGAGGATCAGCGCCGGGAAAAAGGGGATGCTCAGTTTTGTCATCAACAGCACGGTTGCGTAAGCGCCGATGGCAAAAAATCCGGCGTGGCCCAGCGAAATCTGTCCGGTCGAGCCGACCAGGATATTGAGGCCCACGGCAAGAATGACGTGCACCATAATGAGATTGAAGAGGTATAAGGAATAATTGGATGAGATGAGGGGCAGGGTGAACAGCGCGACCAGCATCACGATTGTCCAGAAAAGTATGGTCCCGCTTTTGAAAAGCTCGATATCCTCGTAATACGCACGCTTCATGTCCATGAGATCACACGCTCCTACAATCAGAAATAGAAGGGTTGATTACATCTGGTACAGCTTCGCTTACGTTGCCACTTATAAAGGGGGATGATCTGGATATGCCAAGACGTTTCAATTTCTAAAGTTAAAATTGGTAAAAACCACGTTTCTCCTGAAGAAAATCTCAACTCTTCATCATAACCAAATATTCATCACCACGATTCATTCGGGAAGGACATCACCTCAGCATTATTTTTTTGCACTTTTATTATATCAAAACTTTCGTGTCAATGTAAAATAATCAATACCGCTTCCATACAATTACTGTATGGATTTATCTAGGGGAGGCTTAAAAGATAGGAGCGAAGATTAACCTTCTGATGGTTGATCCCCAGTTTTTTACGGATGCGATACCGGTAAACATCGACGGCGCTCGCCGAAACGCTCAAAACATCGGCGATCTCTTTGCTGTTCTTTCCGTCTTTGATGAGGTTGGCCACTTGAACCTCGGTGGTGGTGAGGCTGCGAAACGTCGTGGACAGTTTGCGGGAAAAGGGGGAAAAAATTTCTTCCAGGCTGGAGGCGATCAAATCCGTATAAATCTGGCGGCTTTTCTCGGATCCGCTCTTGCGCAGCTTTTCCAGATTGGGCAAAACCAGTTCCTTGATGCTGGCGATCAGCGTTTGCTCCAATTCGTCGCGTTCCTCGGCTCTCTGTTTGAAGATGACGCGCAGCGCCGTGTTCAATTCTTCGAGCTTTTCGGTTTTGGCGAGCAATTCCCCTCCCGTTTCCTTCAGTTCCGTTATATCCATGACCGAACAGACATGCTTTCTCGTCTGCGGAATCAGGCAGTTGGTGGACAGCATGTGCTTGATATTGCCCTCGCTGTCCAACAGACGAAATTCGTAAGTTCTGGGCGCCAGCTCAGGATCGATGCGTCTCGAGCGGTGATACTTATCCAGGCGGTCTTTATCTCTCTCGTCAATCAGGTCCTCCCAGGTTTTTTTCCCCTCCCAGTCCTCCTTGCGGTAACCGGTCAGTTTTTCGAATTCCGCGTTGATCAGAGACATCGTCTTATCGTCTTCGATAATGACGGTTGCGGTTCCCGTTGTTTCAAAAATGGTTCGGTAGAGGGTTTCCGATTCCATGAGTTTTTTTTCAGTCGTTTTCTGGTGGGTGATGTCCATGGCGTTGCCCAGAACGGCTCTTTTCCCTTCAAAGATGATGGAGGCAACGACCTCGAGAACCCACCGGATTTCATTTTGCCTGGTGACAATGCGATATTCATAGGGAATGACCAGCGCCCCGGTTTTCATGGCGAAGGCATTTTTTTTAACGTCCTCTTTATCGTCGAGATGAATCAGGAAATCTGCCGGTTTTCCGATGATTTCCTCCTGGGTATACCCCGTATAAGAGGCGATGACGGGATTGATCAGGCGGAATTTTCTCTCCGTGAGGATGTAGTAACCGCCCAGCGATTTTTCCAGGATGGTATTCTGAATGCCCTGTTTTTCCGTAAGGAGGCGGTTTTCCTTCGTCAGCTTTTCGATTTCGGACTCCAGAAGCTGGATTCTTTCCTCGAGGTAAAATATTTTATGTTCGTTCTTCATAAAAGTCCCATTTATCACAAAATTCCGGAAATGAGAAAAAACGGTTTGGGCCCGGGAGAAAACTGCGGCGTGGCGCAAATCAGGTCCGGGCGGCTGTTGCTCTGGTCCGGAGATACCGGATGCCCAGGAAGGCCGTTGCGATAATGAAGGTGACGCGCAACGGCGCGTCGGGGATCAAATTGGCCAGATTGCCGCCCAGAATCGATCCCAGAAAAATTCCGCAGAGCAAACCGGGCAGATGGCGTTTAACAACGTTGCCCATCTGTGAGTGCGCAAACGCGCCGGTGAGGCCGACCGGAATCATGACTGCGAGCGCCGTTCCCTGGGCGACATGCTGGCCGAAACCGGCAAAAAGCACCATGGCCGGGATCATGATCATTCCGCCGCCTACGCCCATCAGGCCGGAAAGAAATCCCGTGGCGAGGCCGGCGGCGGCGAAAACAAGGATATTGACATAAACCGGATGCGGTCCGCCGCCGGCGGGCAGATAGGGTTTGGCCGCCAGGATGAGCGCGCAGGCGATTAAAAATCCGCCGAAGATCTTGCGCAGTTTCCAGCCGGACAGGACATTGGCATAGCGGGCGCCGGCCCGGGCGGTCGGAATGGCCGTGAGGGCGAGCAGGCCCGCCGCGAGGTAAGAAATTTGCCCGTGCAGGCCGTAGATCAGCGCGCCGCCGAAACCGGTAAAAACCAGCGCCATCAGCGATGTCCCGTGCGCCTGATGCTGGCTGAGTTTCAGGATATGCACCATCAGAGGGATCATGATGATGCCGCCGCCCACGCCGATGAGGCCTCCGAAGAGCCCGGCGGAAAGACCGATGGCAAAGCTGAGCAGGGTGTTCTTCATCCGTTAGTTCTCCGCAGAGGGCTTGAGCGTTCATTTCTCATGAAGACGGGAATGCAGGCGGCCGCGCGAAAGAGACGCAAAGACGCCGAAAACGCAGATGACGGCCAGGACGGCGAAGATCAGCCGGGAACTTTCCAGAAAGAGCCTGCTGTTTTCGTGCGAAACGCTGTGGTCGCCTATGATCCAGGAAAAGACCAGCATGGCGATGCCCATGCTCAGGCTCTGTCCCACCAGCCGCATGGTGGCCTGCGTCGCCGAAGCGATGCCGTAAAATTTATGATCCACCGAACTCATGACCGCGTTGACGTTGGGCGATGAGAAAAGCGCGAACCCCAGGCCCAGCAGGGCCAGGCACAAAAGAATGTAGGGCAGCGGCGTGCGGGCGCCGATGAAGGTGAGGCCGACCAGACCGATGACCGTGAGCGCCATGCCGGCGGAGGAGATGATCCGCGGCTCGTAGCGGTCGGAGAGACGTCCGGCGGCGGGCGAAAACAAAGCCTGCAGGAGCGGTTCGATCACCAGCATAAGCCCCGTCTGAACGGGCGTCAGCAGTTTCACGTGCTGCAGGTACAGGCTCAAAAGAAAGGTGACCGCGAACGTGGCGCTGTAGTTGATGAGCGCCGCCAGGTTGGACAGAGCGAAGACCCGGTTATCCCGAAACAGCGCGATGTCGATGAGCGGAAACGGATGGTGAAGCTGCCGGCGGAGAAACAAAACGAAACAAACCAGGCCGATGGCGATGAGGACGGCGCCGGTCCAGGAGGGCAGCCGGGAAAAGCCGAACATCAGGGCAAACAGGGAAAGGCCGTAGTGGATGGAGCCGGCGAGGTCGAAGGCCTCGCCGGAAGCTGCGGGCCTGCCTTCCCGGGGGATCCGCGAGGCCAGGCCGGCGGCCGCCAGTCCCAGGACGGCGTTGAAAATGAACAGTGTTTTCCATCCCAGGTGCTCGGTCAACAGGCCGCCGATGAAAGGGCCGATCGTCAGGCCGACGTAAACCGCGGCGATGTTGATGCCGAGAATTCTGCCGCGCCGGTCGGCCGGATAGGCGGAGATCAGCATGGCCGTGCCGGTGCTGAAGATCATTGCGCCGCCCACGCCCTGGACGACGCGCAGGGTGATGAAAAGGCTTTCGGTTTGCGACCAGATGCACAGGAAGGACGACAGGGCGAAGATCAGCGATCCCGCGAGGAAAAAAAGCTTGCGACCGTGCAGGTCGGCAAGCCGTCCCAGCGGCACCAGCGTGATGGCCGCGGCCAGCAGAAAAGAGGAAGCCACCCAGCTCAGGGACAGGGCGGTCATGGAAAAGTCGCGGCCGATCATCGGCAGGGCGACGTTGACGGACGAACCCATGAACGGGGTCGTAAACGAGCTGATGGTGGTGGCCAGAAGGACGATGGGCAGTTTTCTTTTCGGCGTCATGGGATTCCGTTTGCGGCCCCTGCGTTACTTCCGGGGAAATGTTTTTCGGCGCAGTGCGTCAAAGCTGTCTTTTCCGCAGGCCATCGCCAGTGTCAGCGGCATGACCCGGCGGGCCTGTCCGAGCATTTTTTCGGACAGACGGCGGATGTCCCATTGGGCGTGGGCGTCCGCCCGGAGGCGGGCGATGTGGTACATTTCCCGGGCATTGAGTTTCAGGAGCATCCGCCGGCGGTGCGCATTGGTGAGCACGTAGGCCGCCGCGGCGGGGGCTTTGGCGCGAAGCAGCGTGTAGACGCGGTTGGTCTCCCGGATAACGGCCATAAAATCCCGGTAGCGGCCCACGGCCTTGACGGACGGAGGCACCGTCACGCCCAGGGCCGGATCGTAATCCTGGCACAGCAGCGTGGCCATGCGGTGGCGCTTGAGCTGCGCGAAGCAACTGGCGCTCGGCGCCAGTTCAAAAAGCAGGTCGATGGCTTCGAGCTCCCGCAGCGCCGCGTCGTAAGGCTGCATACCGGCGAAGACGGTCTTAAAGAGAGCGCGGGCGTCGCGCGCGGTCAGGCGTCTGGCGCGCGCCAGGCAAGTGTCGTACGTCAGACCGGACGCAGCGAAGATGAGCGCGGCCGCACTGCGCGTATCGGCGTCGGGCGGTGTCTCCAGCAGGCGGACGGAGGCGGACGAACGGTGGATGGGGGCGGGCGCAATGGGCGCGCACAGCGCGCGCAGATTCTGCCGCGTCAGCCGGTCGTAGTCCGTCGCCCGGGTGTAGCGGATCAGCGACGGTGCGATGTCCCGGGTTGCGGCGTAGAGCTTTTCGCTGTAGAGGCGCGCTTCAGCCAGCGGCAGCGCCGCGAGCCGCCGCAGCATCAGTTCCAGGTTGCGGGCGTTCACAGTCATGCCCAGCTGCGTCTCGGTGGCCAGCGCAACGGCATAGCGCGCGTCTTCCTTGGCCCAGCCTTCGAGCAGCGATTTGTTGGCCGGATCGGCCGCGAGGTCCTTGTTTTGCCCGAAAACATAGGGCCGCAGGTCTTCGTAAAGGCGGTGGTAAAAGTCGTTTTGCCGGTCGACTGTTGCGCTGAAAACATCGGCCAGCCCCGCGTCGCGGATCTCGTCGGGCACGACGAAATCCTTGTCGAACAGCACGTAGCGCTGGGATTTTTCCGTGTAGGAGCACAGGCGGAATTTTTCGATTTCCTCCACCAGCAGGCGGGAAACGCCGATCACGTCGATGTTGAAGACGGCGTGTTCGGCCACGGAGGCATGCCCCATTTCAAAAACGATGTTGCGGTTGGAGCGGCGTGCCTTTTCCACTTCGGCGCGCGCGTCGCGCCGAAGCTCGTCCACCGGTTTGGGGCTGCGGCTGATGCGCGCGTAGGCGGCGGAGATCGTCTCCGGCGTCAGCTCCTGCTTCAGGGCTGAGCGGTCCGAGAGCTCGCGGATCAGGTCGTAATCGATGTTGTAACCGGCCAGAAGAATTTTCATCAGTTGAGCCTCGCCATTTCGACGCGCGCCAGCGTGCGTCCGAGAAACCGTTCGCCGATCGTCTGAAAACGGAACGGCACGTCGCTCACGCAAAACAGGTAATCCGGCGAACGGCCGGAGGGATTGCCGAGCTGCCGGGCGTTGATGAGGCCGGCCGCTTCCTCGGCCATCGCTTCCGCCGAGTCGATGAGCCGGACCTGCGGTCCGACGATTTCGGCGATGAGCGGTTTGATAAGCGGGTAATGCGTGCAGCCCAGGACGAGCGTGTCGATGCCTTCGGCTTTCACCGGTTTCAGATACTCCAGGGCGGCCAGGCGCGTGGCTTCGTGTTCAAACCAGCCTTCTTCCACCAGCGGCACGAACAGCGGGCAGGCCTGCGAAAAAATCCGGACGTCATGATCCAGCAGAGAAATAGCGCGCGCATAGGCGTTCGAGTTGATCGTGGCGGGCGTGCCGATGACGCCGATGATCTTGTTTTGCGTCGCGCCGACCGCGCTGGCCGCGCCGGCCCCGATGACCTCCAGCACGGGCACGGGGGACAGGTCCCGGATGGCTTGGCAGGCGACCGCCGCCATCGTGTTGCAGGCGACGATCAGCAGCTTGACGTCTTTTTTGAGCAGGAATTCGGTAATCTGAAGCGCGTAGCGGTTGATCGTTTCCACGGACTTGACGCCGTAGGGGACGCGCGCCGTGTCGCCGAAGTAAACGATGTTTTCGAAGGGCAGGCGCTCCATCAATGCGCGCACGACGGTGAGGCCGCCGATGCCGGAATCGAAAACGCCTATGGCCTGCTCGGTTTTGTCGCTCATGGTTTCGTCTTTCTCATATCCCCGCCAGAAAGTCATCGACTTTTTTCCCCTCATCGGATAAGGAATTTTTCCGGCAGTCCGGATGTGAATTCGCTAAAGGCGCTGCTTTTTAGCATAACTTTCCCCAACTTGCCAAGCGTTCTTCAAAGCGCCGGATCGGACGCCGGCTGAAAAAAAATGAGGATGATGATGCGCCGTTCGGAAAAGGAAATTTGCGATCCGCAGGAAATCGACGCGATTTTGCAGCGCGCGCCGGTATGCCGGATTGCGCTGGCCGCAGGGAATTCGCCTTATGTGGTGCCGGTCAATTTTGCGGTGAGCGGATCCCTCCTTTACTTTCACAGCGCGCCGGCGGGCGAAAAAATTGACAGGCTGCGCAAAGATCCGTCCGTTTGTTTTGAAGTCGATCTGCCGGGTGAAGTCGTTCAGGGAAAGACTGCCTGTGCGTGGGGAATGGCTTACCAGAGCGTCATCGGTTTCGGCCGGGCGTTTTTTGTGGAAGACCGCGCCGAAAAGGAAGAAGCGCTGGTCCGGCTGATGAAGAAATACGCCCCCGGCGCGCCGGTTGATTTTTCGGCCGACGTGCTCGACCGGGTTTGCGTGATCGGCGTAAGACTCGAAAAGGTGACGGGCAAGCAGTCGGGACAGGAGGGTTTTGCCGTCCCGCGCGGGACGCCTCCGGTAAAGGAAAGATTTTAAAAAAGGAAAAAGGACGTGCCTGTATACTTACAGATTATTCTGCTGCTGGTCGGATTTGTCGTTTTTGTCTTACTGGCCATGTACGCCGCCGGATGGGGGTTGCGCAGGGTCTGCTTCAAGATTCTTGCCGAACTGGAGGAGGCCGGCGCCGTGAAGGCTTCTCGGGCCGTGCGCCTGCAGGACGAACGGAAGAATTTTTTCCGCGTCGGCACGGGCAATCTGCGCCCCCGCGCCGTGGGGCTTTTGCTCAAGGACGGCCTGATCGTGAAAACCGGCGACAACAAGTACTATCTGGACCGGGAAAAGGTCGCCGCCATGCGGGGCAAGCTTACCCGCCAGCCCTAGCGGATGGTCAGAGCCGAAATCACGTCCAGAATGCCGTCGGCGGTGAAGAAATACAATTCATGCGCGGTGACCTGCCGGCTATTGTCTGCGCCGTGGGCGAGCACGGGAACGATTTCAATGGCCGTGACGGCAAGCCACTTGTCGTCCATGTTGATGCGGACCACGGCCCCCTGGTCGTTCGTTTCATGCGGAATCCTGTAGGACGTGAGCACGCGGACGACAAACTCGTTTTTTTGCTTGGTGACGAAAGTCGCCCGTTCCCGGAGCGCGCGGATTTTGCCGTATTCCTGGGCGCCGGCGCAAGGCAGCCAGCTCAACAATAAAAGGGCTGCGAGCAGTCCTACAGCAATTTTTTTCATGACATCCTCCTTCATCATAAGGCAGCGGACGCGCGGCTTTTTCCCCAAACGGTGTCCGGAGGCGCCCGTTTGTCCCTGTGCGCGCGATTCTTCTGTTGACTTTAACGCATCTTTTTTCTATATGCCAGTGAACTTTTTACGAAACTTATCCGGGGGATAAAATTTGCAGTTCAACCCGTGCATGAAACATAAACTGATCCGCAGCCAGGCGCGCGCTTTTGCCGAAACGGAGCTGGCGCCGATTGCCGCCGAGATCGACCGGCAGAGGATTTTTCCGCGCGACGTCATCGCCAGGATGCGGGGCCTCAACTACTTCGGCCTGCAGGTTCCGAAGGAATACGGCGGCGCGGCCCTCGATTCCATCAGCGCCGCGATCGTGGTGGAGGAACTGTCCCGCGTGTGCGCGGCGGTGGGGCTTTGCGTCACCGTCCACAACGGCGTGGCCGTCTATCCCCTCCTGCAGTTTGCCGGCAAAAGTCAGAAGGAAAAATATCTGCCGCCGCTGGCTGCGGGCGAGGTCATCGGCGCGTTCAGCCTGACCGAAGCCAACGCCGGCTCCGACGCGGGCAGCGTGGAAACGACGGCCGTCAAACGCGGGGCGGAGTATGTTTTAAACGGCACCAAGATATTCGTCACCAACGGCGGAGTTTGCGACGTCGCCCTGATTTTTGCGCTCACCTCCTCGCCCGAAAACAAACTGCAAAGCAGCGTCTTCATCGTCGAAAGCCGGTTTCCCGGATTTCTGCGGGGCGAACTGGAGGACCTCTGCGGCATGCGCGCCAATCCCGTCTCTTCCCTGTTTCTGGAGGACTGCCGCGTGCCGGCGGAAAACCTGCTGGGCAAACTGGGCGACGGCATGAAAATCGGTCTGGCGACGCTGGACAACGGGCGCATCGGCGTGGCCGCGCAGGCCCTGGGCATCGCGCAGGGCGCCATGGAAGCGGCGGTCAAATACGCCAAGGAGCGCCAGCAGTTCAAAAAGCCCATCGCCTCCCAGCAGACGATTCAAAACTATATCGCCGACATGGCGACCGAAATTCTGGCCGCGCGCCTGCTTTTGTACCGCGCCTGCGAGCTCAAGGACGCGGGAGCGCCGTTCGGCTGCGAGGCGTCCATGGCCAAGCTCTACTGCAGCAGCGTGGCCTCAAGGGTGACGTCGCTGGCCGTGCAGATTCACGGCGGCTACGGCTACAGCAAGGAGTACGACGTGGAGCGGTATTTCCGCGACGCCAAAGTGACGGAAATCTATGAAGGCACCAGCGAGATCCAGCGCGTGGTCATCGCCCGCGCCATTCTGACAACGCCGATATTGTGAGAAACGAGAAACGATGTTGAATATTGTGGTATGCATCAAGCAGGTGCCGATGGTCACCGAACTGCCCTGGAATGAGAAAACCGGGACGCTCCGCCGCGATCTGGCCGCGGGAATGATGAATCCGGCCTGCAAGCACGCCGTGGAGGCCGCACTTCGGATCAAGGCCGACGGCGGCGCGAAGATCACGGTCGTCACCATGGGGCCGCCCGCCGCGGAGGAAGTGCTGCGCGAGGCGCTGGCCATGGGCGCGGACCGGGGAATTCTGGTGTGCGACCGGCTGCTTGCCGGCTCCGATACGTACGCCACGTCCTTTGTTTTGGGCCGCGCCATCGGCAGGGAAGTTCCCGGCTGCGACCTTATCCTGTGCGGGGCCTACACCTCCGACAGCGAAACGGCGCAAGTCGGCCCGCAGCTTGCCGAAGAGCTCGATCTGCCGGCGGTGGCCTACGCCGAGCGGCTGGAAATCTCCGGCCGGACCCTCAGGGTGCGCCGCCTGGTGGACAAATTCCGCGAAACGCTGGAAATGGAATTTCCCGCGCTGGTCACCGTGTCGATGGAGCAGTACAAGCCGCGCTACGCGTCTTTTGCCGGACTCAACCGGGCGTTTGCCGAAGCGGACATCCTTTCCGTCAATCTGAAGCGCCTGGACATTACGCCCGCGGAGCTTGCCGCCCACGGATCGCGCACGAAGGTCCGCCGGGTCTTCATCCGGAAAACGCAGAAGGAAAATGTCCTCATCACGGGAGCGGCGGCCAACGCCGCGGCCGAGTTTCTGGATAAGTACCAGCGGAAAATCAGCGCTGTGATCGGCAAATCCATCGAAGCGAAAAAGCAGACCTGACGAAAGAGAAAAATGATGACCGGAAAACGAAAAAGCATCTGGGTTTTCGGCGACTACCGCAATTATTATCAAAACCGCGTGACGCTGCAATTGCTCTCCAAGGCGGTCGACCTCTCCCGTCTTCTGGACGCGGAAGTCTGCGCGGTGGTGGTGGGCCACGATCTGGAGGAGTGGATCATGGAATACACCGCGCACGGCGCGGACCGCATCCTGGCCGTCGATCACCCCTCGCTCACCAGTTACAGCACGGAACATTACCTGATTCTGATGGAAAAGCTCGTCCGTGAAAGGGATCCGGACATTCTGCTGATCGGCGCGACCGACTTCGGCCGGGAGTTTGCGCCCCGGCTGGCCAAGCGCCTGCACACCGGCCTTTCCGCGGACTGCGTGGGGCTGGATCTGACCCCGGACGGCCTTCTGGTGCAGATCGCGCCTTCGTTCGGCGGCAACATGCTGGCGGAAATCGTCACGGAAAAGCACCGGCCGCAGATGGCCACCGTGCGCCCCGGCACCTTCCGGGAGATTCCCCACAACAACGAACGGACCGCGGTGGTCGAACGCCTGCCGCTGCCCGCCCAGCTGCCTCCCGCGCGCGTGCGCCAGATCCAGTACGAACGCGCGGTGCAGCGGGAGCACACCATCGAAAACGCCAACGTCATTGTCTGCGGCGGCCGCGGCCTGGGCAATAAGAACAATTTCCGGAAGCTCGACGATCTGGCAAAACTCCTGGGCGGAGACGTCGGCGCGACGCGGCCGGTGGTTTACGCGGGCTGGGCCGGCCACGATGTTTTGATCGGCCAGGCGGGAAAGCATATTAAACCGAAGATTCTTTTTTCCTTCGGCATCAGCGGCGCCATTCAGCACACGGCGGGTCTGGGGGAGGCGGATTTCATCGTTGCCGTCAACAAGAATCCGCAGGCCACCATGATGAGAATGGCCGACGTTGCGGTCGTGGCCGACGCGGCGGACTGGCTCAATCACCTTGTCAAGGAGCTGCGCCGGCGCATCCGCGAATAAACCGTCACCGGCCGGCCGGCCGGTGCTTCCCGGTGTCCGGCCTGATCAGCGGAAAAACGCCCTTGCGCACCGAGCGCACGTCTTCGATCGTGAAAAACGCCAGCGGATTGCAGGCGCGAACCAGGTAAAGCACGCGGTCGATGTCTTTTCTTTTCACGATGGTAAAAACGATTTTCACCGGCCCCATGGCGCCCTGCGCGTCCACATGCGTGACGCCGTAACCGTTGTTTTTGAGGACGTCGATGAGGACATCGGCCACTCTTTGCGTAATGATCCGGATGACCACTGTGCCGATGGCCATTTTTTCCTCGATCAGAATGCCGATGTAATTGCCCATCGCGAAACCGCCCGCGTAGGCGACGTAATAAACGGGATTCGTCAGATTCTTAAAGATCTGCGTGATGGCGGTAAGCCAGATGAGCACTTCAAAAAAGCCGATTGCCGCCGCGAGAATTTTAAGCCCGCGCGAAACGTAGATGATGCGCAGCGTGTCAAGCGTCACGTCGCAGATGCGTGCGAGAAAAATGATCGCCGGCAGAACGGCCAGACGAAACAGTTCCGAGTCAAACAGGGCGGCAAGGTCCATGGCGTTCCGATCCTTTTTTTATGCCATTATAGGCGCTCCCGCCGGTTGTGTCAAATTGTGGGTTGACACGACCGGATGCTTTTCCTATACTTTTGTCACAAAAAGCACATCCTGGCCAAAAGCGCGGGATTGAAAAAAGTCCGACAGATGCTGACTGCCGCTATCGTCTGATACACCATTACTTCTCCTTATTGCACAGGCAAATCCCGAAAACACCTTCGGACGAAAGATTTTTTTTTCAGGGCCGCCGCAGGGTCGCGACGGACAGAGATCGTTGGGGAGGCCATCGGCATGCACGAACAAGACCTGGTGCTGGGCATCGACATCGGCGGGACCAATACCGCGCTGGGATTCGTGGAGCGCTCGGGATCTCTCACGCAATATGACGTCATGCCCACACGCCCGGCCGATTCGGCCGGGGCTTTTGTTGCGGCGCTCCACCGGCGGACTGAAGCGCTGCGGGCGGAAATCCCCTTTCCCCACCGTCTGGTCGGGATCGGAATCGGCGCGCCCAACGCGCATCCCGTCCGCGGGACGCTCGAGCAGCCGGTCAATCTCGACTGGGGCGCAACTGTCGATCTTACAGCGCTGGTCCGTAAATACTACGACCTGCCCGTCGAGCTTACCAACGACGCCAAAGCTGCCGCCGCAGGCGAGATGATGTTCGGGGGCGCCCGCGGCATGAAGCATTTTATCGTTGTTACGCTGGGTACCGGCCTGGGCTGCGGCATTGTGGCGGACGGGCGGATTTTAACCGGGGCCAGCGGTTTTGCCGGGGAACTCGGCC
>Ga0228535_1000995_pt1 | contig 56721 bp, 58 predicted proteins | sample SJ1metagenome_FD_168457 | JGI IMG/M metagenome (GOLD analysis project Ga0228535, IMG submission 168457) | Enriched culture of PCE-dechlorinating microbial communities from Ithaca, New York, USA - SJ1 | ecosystem: Engineered > Modeled > Simulated communities (microbial... > Unclassified | place... | reverse complement strand
GAGGACACTTTGGAAGACCTCATATACCAGGATAAAAATGTCGTAATCTTCGCTCGCTTCGTGGCCGAGCTCGAAGCAATCAACGGAATATGCGTAAAGCTCGTTGGCGAGGATGGAGTTCGCCGAATCCAAGGAGCGACACCACAATCGATGCGAGGGAAAGCTGTCGAGGACTTTCAAACCGATCCAAATGTGAAGCTGTTCATTGCTCAGACAGCGACAGCCGGACTTGGCATCACACTTCACGCTGCAGACACTTGCATATTCTATAGCTTAGATTACAACTATGGAAACTATGAGCAAGCGAAGGCTCGTATCCACCGAACCGGGCAGAGAAATGCTTGCACTGCAATACACCTGTTAGCTAGTAAGACCATTGATGAAATCGTCTTAGAAACCGTTCAAGAAAAAAGAGATCTCTCGGCCAAAATCATTGATGACTGGAGATCACTGTTCAAATAAAAGGAGGAATACTATGACACTGTTTGATTTAGCCAAAGAATATCGTGCTGCCAAAGATGCCCGACTTGAAGCCGATGCGTTCGCTGAAGAGCTTAAACGAAAGGAAAAAGAGCTTGAAGAAAAGCTTGTTACTGAAATGGAAACCAGCGAAACAAGCGAATTTGCTGTAGATGGCACAAAGTTCATTTATTCAACAAAGATCACCGCAAACTGTCCTGTGGCTAATCGCGAATCGCTGATCAAAGCTTTAAAGCGTAAAGGCTTCGGCGATATCGTCAAACCCACCATCAACGCTCAAACCTTAACAGCTTTCGTCAAAGAGCAAGCCGATGAAGCCGGAAACTTACCGGAGTGGATTGGAAAACTAGTTACTACCTTTGTCGTGAAATCCATTGGCATGAGAAAAGCCACAAAATAGGAAAGGATGAAAAACATGTCTACAAATAAATTTGCTCTAGCTACCACCGTTACTATCGATGATCCTGATCTGATGCTTACTGCCGAGGAAATGGCAGAAGAGACCGATGGACTTTCTATGGTGTATCCCAGAGTTAAAATTCCCTCTGGTGGAATGACTCAATTCGAGATCCCGAATCCGGATGATCCGAGTAAGCCTAATTATTCTCCCGAGCTCTCCGGTGTCATTGTACATCATCATCCAGCAAATGGTTATTGGCTCGAAGGTGATATTAACCCGATTTGCAGCTCCGTTGACGGGAAAACTGGCATTGGTGAACCAGGTGGAAATTGTGCTGAATGTCCCTTGAATCAATTTGGATCAGGAGAAGGCGGGATCGGCAAAGCATGTAAAAACAGCCATGTGTTGTATCTGTTGCAGTCTGGATCAACGCTGCCAATACGATTAAATTTACCCCCTTCAGCAATTCGACCTTTCAGTAACTTTGTTTCCCTGGCGTTTTTGTCTCAGGGAAAACGCACCTCGTCAGCTGTGATCAAGATTACGTTGACGAAGCAGCAAAGCAAAGCGAATCAATCGATCACCTACAGCCTTCCTGTATTCACCGTGGCAGAGCGTTTCGCTCCAGAAACCGAGCGAGCGGTATTGGAGGTAGTGAAGAACATTAAAACAACGATTCAGAGCAATCAGAAGAACGTAACAGAATACATTGCGGAAACGGTCCCAGCAGATGATGAGGATAGCCCGTTCTAAGAATAATCATTTGAGAGGGGTGTCGAAAGCCCCTCTCATTTTTAAAGAAAGGAAGTGGATAGATGGCTCTATCAAAAAACGGCAGAGCAGCATTGATCTATGCGAATGAATTTCGACTTGCCGTAATTCCACTTCATTCCATGGTGGACGGGGTCTGCAGCTGTAAGAATCCAAACTGTCACTCACCCGGAAAACATCCTCGAACCGAAAATGGATTACATGAAGCTAGTTTAGATGAACAACAAATCACAAAATGGTGGCACACTTGGCCAAACGCAAATATTGGTGTGGCTACGGGAGCAATCAGCGGTATTTTCGTCATTGATATTGACGGTGAAGATGGCGAAGAGACGTTTTTACTTTTAGAAGATGAACTTGGCAGCTTACCGGAAACGTGGATTTCACTGACCGGTGGCGGAGGTCGTCACATCGTTTTCAAACACCCGGGTAATGTTCAGATCAAGAACCGTGTTAATCTCGCTCCTGCGGTCGATATTCGTGGCGACGGTGGCTATATCGTAGTCCCACCCAGCAATCACAGCTCAGGGAAAGATTATGCCTGGGAGTTATCATCACATCCGAAAGATGTTCAATTGGCATTGTGTCCCGAAAGTTGGATGAGAATGATTACCAGCGGTCCGGAGTCTCATGCACCGGTTGAACTGCCGGAAGTGTTTCCTCAAGGCTCGCGTAATGCATTGATGTTTTCCTTAGCGTGTAGCTTGCGAGCTCGAGGATTGTCTGAGACAGCGATTCTTGCAGCATTGGTATCAGAGAATCAACTACGCTGTAAACCTCCTCTAGACGACAAAGAACTTAGGACTATTGCCTCTTCAGCGGGTAAATACAATCAAGGTGAAGTTACACCTCTTGAACTGCCAGCAGACAAAGAACAACTATTTCAAGAGATCAAACGAAAAGCAGCAGCATACATTCCGGGGACATCGGTTCCGGATGATCTCATGGAAGCCATGGTAGAGATGTGGCAGCTGTCTCCAGTCGATTACAAGATTCTCCTCACAAATGAGATCAAGCCACGAACCGGTATGAGTGTTTCAGCAGTGGAACAAGACACAAAGCAAAGATTGAAGAAACGTGATAATGCACCGAAACAACTAAAACCAGTTCCTGATGGTTCTGAACCATATGCACATAGCTTAATCGAAAACTTTCCATATCCTGAATATAACATCCGGATCCCGGCCAGTTTTGATTGGAGTCAACGAGGAATAGCTCTGCGCAAAGAGTCACCGGCCGGAGATATTGTTCGAATACCGGTATCCGGCACACCAGCTGTGATTACAAGAATACTAAAAAATCTCGATTCAGAAGAGCAGAAAGTAGAGCTTGCGTTCCGATCAGCCGGAGTAAGGGGATATTGGCACAGCTTAATCGTTCCTCGATCTACTGTATTTACGACAAAGAACATCGTCAGTCTCACGGATCGTGGATTATCAGTCACGAGTGAAACGGCGAAGATGCTCGTGAGTTTCTTGGATAAACAGCTTCAAGAAAATCCAGAGCTACCTCAGACAGCAACAATTTCACGATTCGGCTGGGTGACAGATGACTTCAAGGATTTCGTCCCTTATGCAGCAGACAATTACGAAGAGGATTTCTCTGATGTTGGTGGAGATCATTTGATGAAGGGTTATCGAATCAAAGGATCACTAGATTCATGGATTCAACGAGTAGGGAATATATGTAAGAGTTATCCCATGGTCAGAGCTCAGCTGGCAGCCGGATTTGCTGCTCCATTGATGGCACTGATCAATCAGAGAGTTTTCCTAGTTCATGTTTGGGGTCCAAGTGGCGGTGGCAAGACCGCCGGAGGGTTTGCTGCTATGAGTATATGGGGTGATCCAGAAAGCTTGAAGGTCAGCTTCAACGCTACCCGGGTAGGGTTAGAACAAACGGCAGCATTGTATACAGATTTGCCTATGCTCATCGATGAAAGGCAAGCTGCTGCCGGTGGGAAGTCTGGATCCGATTATGTGAAGACATTAGTTTATATGCTTGGTTTAGGTAAGACCAAAGCCCGGGGAATTCGTGGTGGTGGCCTTCAGAAATCGAAGACTTGGCGCACGGTAGCAATCACCACTGGAGAGCATCCGATTACGGATGTCAGCATTGAAGAGGGTGTCAAAAATCGAATGCTTGAGCTCTATGGAAAACCGTTCCAAGAGGATCAATCGGTTGCTGCAAGTCTCTATAATGCAACAGCAGATTGCCACGGTTCGGCCGGGCAGAGATTCATTCAAGGGATCATTACCCTCGTTTCCCAGAAACGGGATTTTTGTTTGGAGTATCACGATAAATTCGTTGCAGCTCTATCAATTGTTGAGGATCGGGGTATCTCTCACATGTCGATGACCGCTACACTATGCTTAGCAGATATGCTTTCAGGGATGTTTGTTTATGGGCTTCCAGAGGAAATTGCTTATCAAGATGCTTTAGAATTTGGTCTTGTTCTCCTTGAAGACTATGTTCAATCGAAACAGGGAGACGGAATTATGGGTGGCTCAGACTCCGAGAGAGCTCTGGAATATTTGGCCAGCGTTACTCAGACGAATCAGGCATTCTTTCATCAGGATGGTCATAACGGTGTTACTTGGGGATTTGGACTTTACGATGTTGGTTCGGAATATCTTAGTGTCTATCCGACTGCTTTTAATAAGATCATGCGTGAAGGGGAATTTAATCCTCAGAGGATCCTTAGAGATTGGGCCGAGGAAGGGATTATAAGGGTATCATTTTTGAAAAATAGAAAGAACTTTTCTTACCCTGTTCGACCTCCTGGAGGAGAACGGAATGAACGTATCAGAGTAATTTTGATTTCTAAGGCACTTCTATTTCCAAAAGGCGAAGCTATTAACGATGGAACTCCTTTTTAGGCGTACCACAAGCGTACAACAGGCGTACAACAAAAGAACGTTTTTTGCAAAGTATTAAACAGTATTGAGTAGTATTATACAGTGTATACATTGTGGTACACGTGGTACGCCGAGTACGCCTATTTTTATATGCTACATGTATTCAGACATTTGGATATATATCAAATGATCAAAAAATAAGTTGACCATATAAAATCGGGCGTACGGGCGTACCACGTGTACCACATTTAAAAGTCTTCAGAAATCTAATCAATTCTTAACATTTACACGTGATTTTAACCTAAAAAACATAAAAACAATTCAATTTTGCATAAAAAGCGAGGTGTACCACAAATGGAACTAAGCGTACCACAGTTTGAACCTCAACGAGAGATCCTTTTAGAGCTTCAGAAGCTTTGCGAACAGAAAAGAACCCTTGATGAACGGATTGAGAAAGCTGATTCGATGCATCCGGCAATCAAGAAGAAATACATCAACACCTACAACAATTTGATTCTTGAAAGGAATCCTTTGGAAACAAGGATTAAGGAACTTAGAGCTAAGTTCACCAGATGGGTAATGGACGAATCTCCAACACTAAAAGCTGTCAATGAGTCAATCTATAACATGATCCGAGGGATGATATGTAATCTCCCGGCTCCGGCCGATGATGAGCAGAAGAAACGGGCCAAAGCTGTAACTGTGATCTTTTATGAAGCTGCTATATTGGATGCACCGGAGATCATCGGTGACACCTGTAGATTGTTAAAGGAGAAATACAAACATGGCGTATAAATCACCCTTCTCAAAAGCACCTTTGGAAAAAGAGATCCAGCCACAGGTGAAAGCCGAGATCAAGAAGATCTTCCCAAATGCTTACTTGTGGAAAAATCACAATCAAGGAATCTATGCTGCATCGGGCCTTCCTGATCTGATGTTTGTAAATAAAGGTCAGTTGTATGCGATTGAAGTTAAGAGACCAGGGGAAGAGCCTACACCACTACAGAGAGCGACTCTGAAAGCTCTGGCGTATGCCGGTGCGAGAGTTGCCTGGGTAGTGAGCAAGGAAGAAGCCAGGGAGTTGCTTACTGGTTGGATCGGAGGAATCGGAAATGAAACTTAAACCATGTCCCTATTGTGGCAGGAATTTCTCAAAGCGTTTTTGGAATAAAATTTGGGCAACAAAAGCAAAAAACAAGAAAGAAAGAACATATGTTATTTGGTGCCCACCATGCGGATTCGGAGTTGAACTGCCAACTAAAAAGAAAGCTGAAAAACATTGGAACGATTGGATGAAAAGATACAGAGCGTTATAAGGAGGTCAGTAAATGAAATATACACCACAGGAATACATAGAAAGTGGATATCACGACGGTGATCAATGTGAAGCGCAGAACATCAAAACAAAAATCGTTAAATGTAGAAAGCCACATTTTTGCACAGGTGGTTGTGATTCCACAATAAAAGTTGGGGAGTATGCTCTTTCGGAGGAAGCGTTCTTAGATGGTAAACCCGTTTCGGCTTATACCTGCTTGCCTTGCATTGATAAATGGCTTGATTTATTAAAAATGAATTGTTTAGACTGTGCTAGCTATGACAAATGTGTTTTAGGTTCACCCGGAAAGGCATGTGCCGATTTTACCGTTAAGGAGGCAACACCATGATTACACGCACAGACAAACTAGCCAAACAGCCACCACCGAAACCGCTTACACCGTCGGAGGTCGAGCGCGCCAAACGATTGCTTGCCGAAGGATTCGAGTATGTGTATCGCCGTTGGAACCAAGTATGGGCGGTCAACAGAGAAGGTAGGCAGAGGTTGTTGCAGGGTAAGGATTTTGCCAAGATTACGGAGACGGTTATATTGGCGGAAGTGGGTAAGGAGGTAGGGGAATGAGTGGATTGAATCAAAACTGCGACAATTGTAAGCACGGCACACTTTCTATAAATCAAGAGCCATGTATGAGTTGCTTAGCTAGCGGTATTTTGAAGCAGACCGGCTGGGAACCGATTATCGAACCAACATGCAAATGGATTATGAAATATAACGAAGGTAAATTTCTTGATTGGCATTCAGATTGTGGTCAATTAATTGCTATTAGCGGGATAGACCCAGTAGATTATAATTTTAATTATTGCCCTTATTGCGCAAAAAGGTTAGTAATAGAGGAGGTAACGCAATGATCTGTCCACTATGCAAGCAAGACAAAACACTGAACCATGTGCTTAAACTACAGCGGATTGTAGAGGGCAAGAATAAAGAGAATCTCAACGAAATACATGTTTGCGAGAAGTGTGCAAACGAACTCTCTGTGATTGTAACCAACATGCTGACATTTGGTGAGCCAGTATGCAAATGGACTGAAGATTCAGACGGTAATTATGACACCGATTGTGGCAATTGCTTTTCGATGATTGATGGAACTCCTGAAGAAAACAACATGAGATATTGCAATGCTTGTGGCAGGAAAGTCAACGTGATTCATTACCGCATTGAAGGCATGTGCTGTGATTGTTTACAGCCAGATCGCCACAGCATTTGCGGAGATTACAGCGAAAACGAACTGTGCAAACACCGAAAAGAAGATGGGAGTTGTTGGAAGTGATCATAACGGTAAAATGTGAAAATTGTGGATTTGGCTATACTCTATTTACAGACGACGAAAGTATTCTCGATGAATTGAAATTGTGTGAATGTGGTGCTGAAACTGTAATCGAAGTCAAAATAAACAGCGAAGGGAAAGATAAAAATGTTTAAAAAAATCGTTGCAATACTCTTAATCAGTTTGATCCTTTTGTCAGGATGCAGACGTCAATCTGACACTGTTAGTTACAACATTTCGCTAGAAGCTGATTCATTCAACATTGCTAGAAAGCTTACGGTTATTAACCAAAGGACTGATACGATACTTTTTCAAATGACTGGTAATTTCTCAATTGATGTTGACGGTGACAACGACCTGAATATCATTGGAGAAAATCCAGATGGGACTTACTACAAGCACTTTGTTAGACTGTCAAACGAAATTACATACGTGGTAGAGGATTTAGGAAAGACAGACGTTAGCAAGCATCAGTATGAAATCAATTTCAACCCTAAAATGTTCTTCACTTTCAAGCCGGTTATCATAGACTAACAAACGTGAGGTGAGCGAATGAGCGAATACACTAGCCAGCAGAAGAAGAAATGGCTACAGCAATATCATACACTCACTCGTGAGATTGACCGCACGAACCGACGCATAAACTCCGCTTTGCAAGAAATCGACGTGTTGAGAGCGACGGCAGAAAAGAGCACAACGGTGTTGACTGGTATGCCGATGGGAGGCGGTTTTAAGGGTCCGGATGATGTATGGGTTAAGCTGATTGACTTGAGCAATGAGGTCAATTTGCTGGTAGAAAAATACGTTGACGAGCGCAGGGATGCCGAGTGCAAGCTCGCGGGGATTGTCACGGCGATAAACAGTATTGATGATGGCGCGTTGAGGACACTGTTGCTGATGCGGTATGTAGACTGCAGCACGTTTGAGCAGATCGCGGTTGATATGGGTTATTGCATTATGCAGATTTGGCGGTTGCATGGGAAGGCGTTGGAAAGGTTGGAGGTGAGGGAATGAATAAGACAAAAATAGAATGGTGCGATGTAACCCTTAACCCTGTTGTGGGTTGCACTTATGGTTGTGAATACTGTTACGCAAGGAAGATGAATCAAAGGTTCGGTTGGATTAAGGATTTTAGCAAACCGCAGTTCTTTCCCGAACGGTTGAAGAAATTAGACAGCAAGAAACCACAAGTTGTTTTTATGAATAGTTTGAGCGATATTGCTGATTGGACACCAGAACAGATGAAAGAAGTGTTTTCAGCTTGCAAAGCAAATCCACAACACACATATTTATTTTTAACAAAAAGATTTGCTTATTTTAGAAAAATTAGTCGAGGAATAGCAAAACCAGAAACAGCGTATTTTGGGAAAACCATTGACAATCAATCTTCTGTAACAAATTCCGTTTATATTCCAGAGTTTCTAAGCATTGAACCAATTTTAGAACCGATTGATCTAACACAATGCAGAGCAGATTTTTCGCTTGTTGATTGGGTAATCATAGGGGCAGAAACCGGAAACAGAGTTGGCAAGGTAACTCCAAAAAAAGAGTGGATTGATAGCATAGTTAGACAGTGCAATTCGTTCGGAGCTCCTGTTTTTATGAAAGATAGCCTTGTCCCAATCGTTGGCGAGGCAAACATGCGGAGAGAATATCCGTGGTAGCGTAAAACATGTTATGAAATGTTATGTTTTTTTGACAAAGTATGTGGTATATTAGTAGCGTGGAAACACGACAAAGAGCACTGCTTAACCGGCGGTGCTTTTTTCTATTGACATCGGGGCTGTTTCCTCCTTGCAGTCTTGGTGCATATGGTCATGTGGGAAATGTACGTGTCGTTTATATGCACAGGGGCGGGAGTGTAGGCACGTAAAATGGGGAGGAAAGAGATGAGCTGGCAGACAGATCCGTTTTATCTGAAGAGGCAATGGAAGAAACTTAGAGCTTATATTCTCAAGAAGGATCGCTACGAATGCCAAGAGTGCAAGAAGAGAGGACGATACTCGAGAGCAACTATTGTCCATCACGTGAAGCACCGGGATGAATACCCAGAACTTGAGATGGAGGAATACTATATTGACGAACAAGGCATCAAGCAGCGCAACTTGATCAGTGTGTGCAAAGACTGCCATGAGAATGTTTGTCATCCAGAGCGAATGCGTGAGTTGAAAGTAGTAAATGTGCCGGAAAGATGGTAGCCCCCGGTCGAAAGAAACGGTAAATTAATTCAGAACGTGTCTACTCGTAAGGGTCTACGACAAGGGAGAGTCTCGCGCGCGTGATAAAAAAACCAGATGGGAGGTGTGCAAAGTGGCCAAGATAACCCGGGCGAAATTACGGAAATCGTTATTCGAGCAGCTGTGTGCTAGCGAAAAACCACCTGCTCACTACTCAGATTTGGTTGAAGATTACTTGAATTTGTGGGAAACGAAGGAAATGTTGCAAGCTGACATCCGGCAAAAGGGCATATCGTATGAAACATTGTCTGCCTCTGGTGTGCCGATTATAAAGCAGAACCCATCAACTAAAGAAATTATAATGGTCAACAGGCAAATGCTGCTGCTTTTAAAAGAACTAGGAATAACCCCCGATAAAATGACGGTAGATAAAGATGACGACCTCTAGAATGGACCATCGCATCCTAAGATACATTGGCCAGGTTGAATCCGGGGAAGTCCTTGCTTGCCGCGAGCAATACCTGCTAATCGAACTTGTCAAACGCGAATTTGCCAAGGGCGAAATCTTTGTTGATTCGGAGCAGCTTACTAAATACCTAGGCTTGGCAAAATACTTTCCGTATGACACCTTATTTAGCTGGCAAGAGTTCCTGATCGCGTTGCACCTGTGCACTTATTACAAAGTTAACAAACGTCCTCGATGGACAGACCTATTTATGCTTATTGGCAGAGGAGCTGGCAAAGACGGTTACATAGCTATGGAATCGTTCGCTATGGCTTCTCCGTATAGTAACATAAGTCAATACGATGTTGACATTTGCGGAAACGTTGAAGAACAGGCGATGAGGCCGGTCAACGACATTATATCTGTTTTAGAAAATCCAGAGCACGAGCAAAAGCTAATCAAGTATTACCGTCACACCAAGGAAATGGTGACTGGCGAAAAAACCGGCGCGGTAATCAGGGGCAGGACTAATAACCCTAGAGGTCGAGACGGAATGCGTTCTGGCATGGTTGTGTTCAACGAAATACATCAATACCAAAACTATGCCAATATAAAAGTGTTCCAAACTAGCCTTGGTAAAAAGAAACACCCTAGACAGCTCTTTGCAACTACAAACGGTGACGTAAGAGACGGTCCGCTCGATGAAATGCTCAGTAAATCGCTTGAAATTTTAAACGGCGATATACCTGACAATGGTTTCCTGCCATTTATATGTCGGCTTGACAGCAAAGATGAAGCCAATGACGAGATTAATTGGCAGAAGGCAAATCCTTCGCTGCCATATTTGCCAGAACTGATGGAGCAAATTCGCAAAGAATACATTGATTGGGTTCGAAACCCAGTGGCAAATTCTGACTTTATGACGAAGCGAATGAATCTACCTCAGACCGATATTGAAATGGCTGTGACAGACTGGGAAAATATCGCTGCGACCAATAAACCTTTGCCAGATCTAACTGGTAGGAAATGTATTGCCGGATTAGACTATGCTTCAATATCGGACTTTGCTTCAGTCAATCTACACTTCCTAATTGACGATCAACGGATTGATCTTAATCATTCGTGGTTGTGCCTGAAATCAAGAGATCTATTCAGAATAAAAGCCCCATGGCGCGAATGGGCAGAGCAAGGACTTCTTACAATTGTGGATGATGTTGAGATAAGGCCAAGTCTTATTGCAGATTACTTGCTTGAGCTTTGCCAAAAGTATCAGATCATCGAATTGGCGTTAGATAACTTTCGATATTTGTTGGTTGCAAGAGAACTGGAGCTCGCGGGTTTTAGTAAAGAACGAGATAATCTAGTGATTGTTAGACCGTCTGACATCATGAGAATTCACCCGGTGATCGAAAGTTGCTTTAATAACCAGCGGTATATTTGGGATAACAACCCGGTGCTTCGCTGGGCTGCAAACAATACGAAGTCTGTAAGGGCCGCAAAGAAAACAGGGGTTGACACAGGCAATTATTACTATGCGAAGATTGAGCCGAAGAGTAGGAAAAATGATCCTTTCATGGCTTTGGTAGCAAGTCAAATCAACGAAGAAAAGTTAAGAGAACCCGAACAGGTATTTGACGATTTGCCGGTCATTGTTGGATAAATCGCGAAAGGAGGTGATTGATTGAGTTTTTTTACATGGTTGTCCTCGGTCTTTGGTGGTAATACCGTACCATTAAACGGGGTTGACCTACGAGAATACGCTGAAGAGTATGCTGCAGCTGTAGAATTTCATGTTAGAGAGTTAGCCTTCTGGTCCTGTATCGAGATTGTTTCCAATGCTGTAGCCAAATGCGAATTTAAAACCTATCAAAACGGAAAAGAGTCCAAGCTCAAAGAATACTACCTTTGGAACATTGAACCAAACCAAAACCAAAACAGCTCTGTGTTTTTGAAGAAACTAATCTCAATGCTTTATCTGAGAAATGAAGCTCTGGTCATAGAGCAAAACGGAAAATTATATGTCGCTGATAGTTATGACAAAAAAGAGTATGCCTTGTATGAGGACCTCTTCTCGAACGTAACGATCGGCGATTTTACATATAATCGTTCGTTCCGCCAGGGTGAAGTTTTGTATATGCAACGGTCGCTAAGAAATATGAAACCAGTTATTGATGCACTATATGGGAGTTATGGTAAGTTAATAAGCTACGGAATGTCAACCTATCAAAAGTCCAGGGGAACAAAAGGAATTTTCAAGTATGAAGCACTACCACAACCCAACACACCGGAAAAGCAATACTTTGATACCTTAATTAACGAGAAAATATCAAAGTGGCTGAATACCGATGCTGCTGCACTCCCACTTGGTAAAGGTCAAGACTGGAAAGAGCTAACGCAAAAAACCTACAGCAACGAAACAACTCGTGACATCCGGGCGATGATTGATGACATTTGTGAATTCACAGCTAGGGGCTTTGGCATACCACCTACACTTTTAACCGGGGCAGTTCAAGACACTAGTAAAGCTATTGATCAACTTCTCACTTTCTCTGTGGATCCGCTACTTGATATGATCTCCGAAGAAATCAATCGGAAGCGTAATGGTTATGCCGGATTCGCAAATGGTAATTACCTAAAAATCGATTCGAAGTCTATAAAACACATTGACTTACTGAGCGTATCAACAGCAATAGACAAGCTCATTTCCAGCGGAGCGTTCTGCATTAACGACATTCGCAAACTTGTCGGGGAGGAACCGATAGATGAAAAATGGGCGTGGGAGCACTATATCACAAAGAACTACGAACCTGTCACGAACCAAACTCTTCTCAATCCACCGGAAGGAGGTGAGTAATTGAAATACTATCAGTTAAATACTAACGGCAAAGAGGCAGATGTTTACATTTTTGGCGATATCACTTCTTGGGAATATTTTGAAAATGATGTTTCAAGTTATACTTTGTCAAAAGAACTGCAAAGTCTTGATGTAGAAACGATAAATATCCACATCAATTCCTATGGTGGAGAAGTCGCAGAGGGATTGGCAATATACAACATGCTTAAGAACCATAAAGCAAAAATCAAGACTTTCTGTGATGGTTTTGCATGTTCTATTGCCAGTGTAATCTTTATGGCCGGTGATGAGCGCGTAATGAACGAAGCATCTCTTTTGATGATCCACAATGCCTGGATGTACACTGCTGGAAATGCCGATCAGCTAAGAAAAGATGCTGCTGATCTAGATGTTATCACTCAAGCATCGATTGCAGCTTATATGAGCAAAGTCAGTATCACGGAGAAGAAGCTCAAAGAACTGCTTGATGCGGAAACATGGCTCTTACCAGGAGATTCGCTCGATATGGGTTTTGCTACGTCAATCACTGCTTCAGAGCAAAGTAAAAAAGCAGCAGCTAGTGCAACGAAATCATTATTCAAACTGTTGAAAAATGGGATGTCAAAGAAGCCACAAGAACCAACACCAGAACCGATGAAACCGGTAAACAACAAACCAATGAAATTTTTGTCAGCTCTAATGAGCAGAAAGGAAGATCAATAATGAAAAATCTTGATACTCTAATGTTGCAGAAATCTGCAATCCTCACCAAATTAAACCAAGCAGTTAAAGACGGAGACGAAGCTGCTTTCGCTGCAGCCTTCACAGAATTCTCTGACTTCTTGCAAGAGGCCGTTTTGGCTGAAGCTCGCGGGATGGTGGAAACTGTAGATCGCCAAGTATTGGCTGGCCGTGGTGCTCGAGCATTAACCAGCAAAGAAAAAGACTTCTATCAGAAATTCATCGATGCGGCTAAGTCCAAAAATCCTCAACAGGCTTTAACTGGTATTGATGATGTCCTTCCGGAAACCGTTATCGATGCAGTGTTTCTTGATATCCAAGAATCTCATCCTTTGTTAAGCGAGATCAATTTCGTAAATACCGCAGCTCTTGTCAAATACATCTACAGTACCCTTGATGGTCGGCTAATGGCTACCTGGGGCAAGTTGTGTGATGAAGTGGTTAAAGAGGTTTCCTCTGGGTTCGACACCATCGACTTGACCTTGAAGAAACTGTCTGCCTTTATCCCGGTTTGCAAGGCTATGCTTGAAGTTGGTCCTGAGTGGCTCGATCGTTATGTCCGTGCACTGCTTGTTGAAGCCAGTGCAAACGGCTTAGAGGAAGGTACTATCGATGGCAACGGCTTGGATGAGCCGATTGGTATGCGCCGTAATCCCGCTGGTGCAGTCGATCCAGTTACCGGAAATGAAGAATTGGTTCCTGTAGCACTTACAACGATTACCCCGACAACGTATGGGGCTTTAATTGCAGCTTTAGCGGTTGGTAGAAACGGGTTGTATCGTGCTATTCCTGAAGTGTTGTTCATCTGTAACCCAGTAGACTATTACACCAAGGTCATGCCAGCAGTCATGTATCAGAATGCAGAAGGTCAATGGGTTTCTCGCTGGCCGTTCCCGACCAAGGTTGTTCAATCCGTGCATGTTCCTGCGAATGAAGCCATTTTGGGTATTGGCAAGAATTACTTCATGGGCTTGGGAACGGGTCAGGGAGGCAAGATTGAGTACAGCGATCATTATCATTTTGTTGAAGATGAGCGCATCTACTTAATCAAGTTATATGGCAATGGCCGTCCGAAAGACAACACCAGTTTCAAGCTGCTTAACATCACCGGATTAGTACCTGTGATTCCACAAGTTACTATGACCAACACCGGCTTTGATGTGGATGCAACCATCCTAGATCAACCGATTTTGGTTAATACCAATGATGCTCGCTTGGTCAGCTTGACGGTTGGCAGTAAGACTTTATCCCCGACTTTCAACAAGTCGATCTTTGCCTATACCTGTGCAACCACTGATGCCACCAATACCATCACTGCCGTGGCAAAAGATGGAGAGGCAACTATTGCGATCCTCAACGGTGCGACACCTGTTGTCAATGGAGCAGCTGCAACCTGGGCTGATGGAGCCAATGTTTTAACTGTTACGGTTTCGATCGGTGGAGAAACCGAAGTCTATACCGTCACTGTTAGTAAATCCTAAAGTTTACTGGCAACATGGCGAATAGGCTGACGAGCCGAAAGTCGTGAACCTGACGATTTTCGCCATGTATTCAGGTTTTGTAGACTGATGTGAGGTGCATTGATGTTTAAAACAAGAATAGATTTAACCGGAAAAAGATTCGGTCGCTGGATGGTAATTGATTATGGACGTACTGAAGGCAAGAGGGCTTATTGGAAATGCAAATGTGATTGTGGCACAGTAAAGATGGTTTCTGCAACAAATCTGAAAAGCGGAGCAACAAAAAGTTGTGGATGTCTAAACGCAGAAACTATCGGAGAAAGAAGCAGAAAACACGGATTGTCTGGAACAAGATTATATATTTGCTGGGAAAATATGCTTAAGCGATGTCTCAATCCTCGGTCTACCCGATATTCACATTATGGTGGCAGAGGAATAAAAGTATGCGATGATTGGAAATCGTTTTCTTGTTTTAAAGATTGGGCCTTCGCAAATGGTTACACCGATGTTCTAACCATAGAAAGAGTTGATGCAAATAGGGACTACGAACCAAGCAATTGCAAATGGATACCTTTGTCAGAGCAATCAAAAAACAGGAGATATTGTAAAAGTAATCAAAAAGGCGGTGAATGACGGATGGCTCAGACTTTAGCGATCACATTGCTCGAAGCCGTCCGGAACTATCTTGACATAACTTGGGAAGATTATGCCGGGGATGAAAAACTCCTCGGCATTATCTCCCGAGGGATCAAGTATCTTGACGGTGTGGCAGGTGTTACTCTCGATTATGAGAGTGAGGATAAACCTCGCGAACTACTTTTAGAATATTGTCGTTATGTTCGCTCAAATGCCTTGGCAGAATTTCAAAACGCTTATCTTTCTGAGCTGCTAACCTTGCAGCAAAATGAGGAGGTGAAAGCGTATGCAGCTGCCCAAGAAGAAGATCCAGAATTATAACGATGGCATTGCGAAGATCTATTCGGTAACTGATTTAACTACTACCGTTTCAAAACCAGTGCAAAAGCTAACTTTGAAAAGGGAATTGAGATTCGAATCTCGTTACGTTGGCTATGGTCGCTATTACACAGCCAAACAGGCAAATGTAGAGATCTCGAAAATCATTCGAATTCAACGGCAGATGGATATCACAACCCAAGATGTTGTGATCTTGGCCGATGGGTATCAGTACCGTATTGAACAAAAACAGAGTGTGTTGGATGTTGAACCGCCGAGCGAAGACTTGACTCTCACCCTGATAGCTAGCCCGTATGCAATATAGGAGGTGGTTAAATGCTTGATAACATTATCGCAGTAATGCAAGCGATTGAGACTGCCACTGGACTAAGAGCTGCTCACTATGAAGCACACAAGAAATCAGACAGATACATTGTTTGGACTGAAGAGGGTGAGGGTGAATCGCTGGATGCGGACAATCACAAAGAGATTCAAACGATTACCGGGACAATTGACTTCTTTAGCAAAACCGAAAACGATGTAGCGATAGCTCAAATTCAAACTGTGCTAAACAGCTTTGATGATGTAGCTTGGTCTCTTAATTCTGTGCAATACGAAGACACCGGTTTTATTCATCACGAATGGTTTTGGCAGGTGATTGCTAGTGGCTAGTGCGAAGGTTCTACTCAGCGATGAGTTCACTCTGAAGCTAAAAAATCTTGGCAAAGAGCTTGAGAAGGTAGCTAAGAAAGCGGTATTCGCCGGGGCTGAAATAATTGCCGATCAAGTCAAACAGAACCTTGTTGCATTGCCAGAAGAGGAATTTCGGAGGTTGAAAAAGGACGAACAATTTAAGGGCGTTCCGGTACAACAAAAAAACGATCTCATTGAGAGTTTCGGCATCACAAAAATGGGCTATGACAAATATGGAGTTATGCATGTGAAGTTTGGCTTTGACGGCTACGGAAAATACAAGTCGAAGAAATATCCTAAGGGTTTGCCGAATGATCTTCTGGCTCGCTCAATAGAATCCGGATCAAGTGTCCGTGCAAAGACTCCTTTCTTCCGAAAAGCAGTTGCTGCTAAAAAGGCAGAGGCTCAGCGAAAAATGGAAGAAATCATCAACGAAGAATTTAACAAAATCACGAAAGGGTGATAAAATGTCACGAATTGGATTAGATAGTATTTACATGGCAGAGATCACCGGGGATAGCCTTGGCAACGAAACTTACGGAACTCCGGTAGCTTTGGCCAAGGCTCTCTCGGCGAATCTGACCATTAACGAAAAAGAAGCAATGCTGTGGGCGGACGATAAGCTTGACGAATACTATCGGGAATTTAATGATGGAACCATTGATTTAAACATCAAAGAAATCCCGTCTGCAAACTTGCAGAAACTTCTTGGAGCTGTCATTGACTCGAATGGAGCTATTGTAGATATAGGAGATTCTTCTCCGCCTCCTGTTGCAATCGGTTTCCGCGCGCTAAGAAGCGATAAAAGTTATGAATACACTTGGCTTTACCGCGTAATCTTTGGGGTCCCTGCCGAGAACAATCAAACCAAAGGTGATGCCATAGCGTTCCAAATGCCTACGATCCAGGGGAAAATCATGCGTAGACACAAAGCAGACGGACTTGGAAAATTCCCTTGGAGAGCAAAGGTCAACGGCTCCGATAGCAATGTACCTTCTGCGGTCAAAACAAACTGGTTCCAAAGTGTCTATGAACCGGATTACAGCACTTCACCTGCGATTTCGCTGTCAGCTCAGCCGGAAAACGTTACTATAGCTGAGGGTGCATCGAGTGCCACTTTTGAAGTAACGGCAACGGCAACCGGTGGAACATTAACCTATCAATGGTATTCAAATACTGTTAATAGTAATATCGGTGGGAGTCCGATTAATGGCGCAGACGAAGCATCGCTGGGTCTCATAACGAGTATGATGACAGCCGGAACCTATTACTACTACTGCGTGATGAAAGCCAGCGTGCAACAGCTTGCCAGTAACGTAGCAGCTCTTGTCATTACGGGTACTTAGTATGTATTGGGAACCTGAACGATCTGCAACGATCAAAATTGGCAAGGATGAGTATCCGATACTTTTAACTCTGCGAGCCACTAAGGAAATTGCGAAGAAATACGGTGGTCTAAACGAGCTTGCAGAAATCGTGTTTTCGGATCAATGGGAAGCAGCTATTGACGACATGCTCTGGCTTATTGCTTTACTGGCAAATCAGTGTATTGCTATCAAAAACCTGTATGAGAAATCTCATGATCCAATGCTGAAGCCTGAGGAAATGGAGCAGCTAATCAGCCCGTTCGATATCCCGACCTATAATATGGCCATTATGCAGTGCCTTCAAGCCGGCTCGAAAAGGCATGTTGAGAGTGAAGAAACAGAAACAAAAAACTAACCAGCCGGGTGAGCGATGATGAATCGTTTGCCCGGCTTATTTATATAGCAACGGTCTGTTTGCGTAGAAGTGAGCCGGAATCCTGGTTAATGCCGATTGGTCATTTGCTGGATCAACGAGAGATCTATTGGCAGATGAATGGATTAGCAAAGCCAAAACGAGAGTATTTTATTGATGATATCCTACCAGATTATTTGTAAGGAGGTGAAACGATGGCAGATAAAGTCGGGTTAAAAGTTGGGATTGAGGGAGAGAAAGAGTTTAGAAACTCAATCAAGGACATCGAGGCATCGTATAAGCTACTTGGATCAGAGCTAAAGCTAGCTCAAGCCCAGTTCGACAAGAACGACAAGTCAATCGAATCCCTCAAAACACGAAATGAGTTTTTGAACAAAGAGCTTGATTTGCAGGCTCAGAAGGTCGGAGTTTTAGAACAAGTTGTTAAAAAAGCGGCTGAAACATACGGAGAGGCAGATTATAAAACTAAAGAATGGGCGATAAAGCTCAACGAAGCGAAGCTGGCCTTGAGTAATACCGAAAAAGAGCTTTCTAATAACACCAAAGAGATGGAACGAGTTGGTAAAGAAACCGATGGCTCCAATACTTTGATGGGCAAGTTCAAAGAAGGTCTTGATCAGGCCAAAGACGCCGCTAAGCAAGCCGGCCCTGTTTTTTCTACAATAGGCGATAGTATGAAACAAGTCGGTACTGCGCTTCTGGGCGCGGCTGCTACGGTCGGCGCGGCCGCTGTTGCTACCGGCAAGGCCGTTTGGGATATGGCCACCGGCACAGCTGCGCACGGCGATGAAGTCGATAAGATGAGTCAAAAGCTTGGTATGTCAAAAGAGGCATACCAAGAATGGGGTTACGCTCTTGGCCAAAGTGGAATCGATGTCAATTCTCTGCAAGAAGGCGTGAAAACCCTTGGCCAAGTTACATATGATGCAGGTAGCGGGGTTCAAACTGCAAAAGACAAATTCGCCGCGCTTGGTATTACCATGGATGACCTGGAAGGAAAAAGCAGAGAAGAAATATTCGGGATGACAATTAAAGCTTTGCAAGGTGTTAGTGACGAAACCGAAAAAGCAGCTATTGCCAATTCTTTACTTGGAGGATCCGGTGCGGCTCTGACTCCCATACTAAACTCCTCAGCTGAAGCAACACAAGCATTGCTAGATCGAGCTCACGATTTGGGTTTTGTTATGTCAGATGAGGCTGTCGGTGGCGCAGTTGTATTTACTGATTCGATGGACGATCTGGGCAAGGCGTTTCAAGGTGTGAAGACAAACATCGTAGGTAATCTGTTGCCCGGATTCAGTATGGTCATCCAAGGACTAACCGACTTGCTCTTGGGCAACGAGAACGCGAAGGAGAAAATCAAAGCCGGTGTTGCTGAAACCGTTCAAACAATCAAAGATGTGTTACCACAAATCAAAGACACGCTCTTGATGATCATCGACATCGCTGCTGAAGTGATTCCGGATATCATCCAAGCAATCATCGAATTTATCACCGAAAACTTGCCCGAGATCGTGCAGATGGGTGTTGAATTGGCACTCAAGCTGATTACAGGGATTGTTTCGGCCATACCCGAGATTGTCAGACAGTTGCCAGCAATCATTTCCGCGATTGTTACAGCACTCAAAAACGCACTACCTCAATTTGCTGATATTGGCAAAGATATTGTCAAAGGTATTTGGGAAGGCATAAAGGGCCTAGGTAATTGGTTAGGCGACCAGGTTAAAGGGTTTTTCGGTAACGTTGTAGGCGGGATCAAGAGCTTACTTGGTATAAGATCTCCATCGAAAGTGTTTGCAGATATCGGAGAAAACATGGCTGCCGGTATTGGTGTAGGTTTTGGAGCAGAAATGAAAAAGGTTAAAGATGATATCAAGGTGGATGTAGATTTTCCCGATTGGCCAACCCCAAGACCAGTAGCAGGAGGAGGCGGTTTTGGCGGCCAAACTATCGTGATAAACAATCCAATAAACCTTGATGGCAAAGTGGTTTCTCGCTCAACCTCTCGACACCAGGCTAACAGCAACGACGCACGAGCAAGAGCTTTGGGGGTGGCAGTATGATAGGCAATTTTACGTTTAACGGTATTACTAGCCAATCTCTTGGCCTTGTAGCCAAATCTATATCTCGGCCCATCCTACCGCCGATTCGACCGCGCACGGTGCAAATAAATGGCGTTAGTGGCTTGTATGATTTTGGCAGGGTGGCGCACGACGTCAGGACTATTGTAATGCAGATCGGCTGGATTACTAAAACAGACTACTACGACTACCGCGAAAAAACGCACGACATTGCTGCTTGGCTCGATACCGCAACGTGGTCCGACCTAATCATCAATGACGAAACAGACAAGGCTTACAAAGCTCGTGTAGTTGGCGGTGTGCCCTTGGAACAGCTCTTTAAGCTCGGTATTGCTACCGTGACGTTTGAATGTCAGCCTTACTCATATGCTTTGTTTGGCACTGGCGACGATACAGCCTGGGGAGATGCTGAGACGACTTGGGGTAGCATTATGACTTGGGACACGTTACTAAGCTATTCGAGTGAGATTTTCTCGGTTGCATCGGGTAGTTTTACCTTTAACAATCCGGGCAATCAAACGATTAATTTTAGATCTCCGCAAGGTAGCCGATTCACAATCACAATCTACGGCATATTCTGGCCAATAACTCTAACCCTTAACGGAAAATCGCTTACGCTTAATTATTATAATACAGGATATGTAGTAATAGACTGTATTGACATGACAGTTACAGCCGATGGCATAACAAACAAGCTTGCCAACGTCACTGGTGATTATGCGACGTTTTTCGAGTGCTTACCTGGTAATAATACGCTGACTTTTAGCGGAGATTACATCACTTGTAGTTTCTTGATTGATATCATACCGATGTGGATATAGGAGGGCGACATGATAAGCATTAGGAACTCATCCCTTGCTCTCCTTGCCAACCTGCCTAAAATTCCCACAGCAACTCGCAGGGAATCTATCAACGCGGAAAACGAATTATCTTTTACTGCCGTTTTAGATGACAAAGCAACAGCCAACATTATAGCCGGCAATGTTGTTGAGTGTGAAGGTGACTACTTCGATATCATATACTATCAAAGCCAAATCAACGAAGACGGTATAGCAACAATCAATGTTGAGGCAGAGCACGTCAGCTACCGACTCAACAATACGACCAACGATACCTTCGGCATGACCGGTACACCGGCAGAAATCCTTACAGCAATCCTCGGCAGCACCGGCTTTACTGTTGGAACTGTTGAACCGACAGCAAGCGGGGCTTACACCATTAACGAAAAAACAACGCGCAGAGGCCTACTTATTGGCTATGCTAATGCAATCGGTGCAGAGTTACAGTTTGACAAGTTTGAGGTATCTCTCTTAACGCGCAGAGGCGCAGACGAACCGCGAATCTTTACTGCTGGCAAAAATCTACGCTTGATAAGCAAAACCTATAACGGCAGACAATCTCCTGCGCTTGTATCGTACGAAGCAGAGCCGATCGGCTTGCCGGATGCACCGCTATCGCTTGGTGATGATGTGTTGCTTGCTCAACCAGAGCTTGCACTCGACAGCACACTACGCATTATTACCCTTGCTTACAATCCTATGGATAGCCTTGTAACAGATATAACCATAAGCAACTACATTGTGACGTTAGAAAACCAATTTTACACATTAGCTCAAACGTCGGTAACAAAAGACAAAACATACAATGGTTGCAAAATCGGGCCAGAAGAAGGCTTTGTTGCCGAACGATCTGACGGAAACGCCAAAGCGGTTATGAACGCCACAGAAGGATTTGCTTTGTATGTAGATACAGGGGGAGGCTTGGCAAAAGTTTTTTACGTCGACCTTGATGGAAAACTACAAGCACTCGGTTTACAAATCGATGGTGACAGCGTATTTAATGGCACGATCAACGCAAGTCAACTCATCATTGGAGGCGAAGCGGGTGACATATCCTATAGCGACTTAGCAGATAAGCCAAACATTCCGTCCGAAGACGACGTTGTGACAATCGTCGGCAATACAGTAACCGCGCCGTTTGTTAACGCTCTAAGCGTTAAAGCCGGTAGCATAGATGCAGAGGATATAACCGCCGGAACAATAATCGGTTTTGTAATTGTTGGCTCGGAAATAAAAACCGCTGCTTCCGGGGAACGCTTGGTTATTGACAGTGCTAACCGGGTGCTGTTTTACAACTCATCCGACGTGGCGGCGGGATCTCTTAAACTCGATAGCGGTTATTTGCGCTTACAATCCATTGACGGAACTCCGCTCAAAATCCAATCTGTTGGCGCCAATATGTCAATTGGTGCATATGGAACAGGGTTTAAACTCTATTTTGACAGCAATGTTGACGGTGGCGGTTATACCCTTAGCAATGTTATTGTTGACGGGTACGCTACGCAATCTTGGGTAGAGGGCAAAGGTTATGTTGTCGGCAACGGCATAAGCGGCACTTTTACCACAGTGGACGGCAAAACAGTAACGGTTTCAAACGGCCTAATTACAGGCATAGCATAGAGAGGTGATACAATGCCAAACAAATATTGTAATCTAGCAGGAACAGATAAAATCAAAGACACATACACAGAAATTAACGACGGATTCGCCGGGGTTGAAGCTGATATACACATCGAAAAGCAAGGCGATGCGTTTGCTATTAAAAATGGATCCGTTGCCGGTAGAACGATGGGTTATAAAGCCGTAGATATGGGCCAAGCTGGATTAGTAACTCAAGGCGCGCTTGGCAGTGGTTCTTTTCACTGCGGATCCGGAAACATTGCAAGCGGGGGCTTTTCTTTTGCCGGTGGTAACTCAACCAAAGCCTCTGCGGTATATACTTTTTCACACGGACTTGGAGGCGAAGCCACAGCAAACGGTGCAGCTGTTTTGGGTTATTACACATTAGCAACAGGGTTATACCAATTATCAATCGGCATGTGTAATATTGCCGATGCTGATGCTGCTTTTATTATTGGCAATGGTGCCAATGTAGGTGCGAGATCAAACGCTTTCCTTGTCAAAAAAACCGGTGATGTGCATCTGCCGGTTGCTGGATCAGCATTGGTTTTGACCACGCCAGATGGCACAAAACAATTCAAAATCACAATCGATAATAGCGGCGCATTAACAAGTACGCTCGTTGAATAGGAGGTGATACATTGATAACTCTAGATATGACAAAAAAACACATTGACGTAGCCATCACAGAGCAATCCTTTGTCCTTGAATCCGGCATACTCACTCTGCAAATATCACTTGGCGCGTATGATTTGACAGGCAAAACCATCACAGCGGGATTTTCCATCACCGAATTGGAAACCGGCGCGCTTGCGGTGGCAGACGGTGTTATCCAACTGCCGATCTATTACGGCCTGCTGGCGTACGGAACCAACTACATACAAATCAACCTACGACAAGGCACAACCCTAGAGCAATCCCCACGGATGGTGCTGTTTGTGCGCAATGGTGTCACAACTACCCCGCCGAGCGCCGAAGATGCGACGCTTGTCACATACTTGGTTAACTTATGCGTAACAGCAACAGCGACCGCCGATGCAGTTGTAGCGGATTATGAATCGCTTTTGGGCGAGGGACATCAGCTACAATCCGACCTACAGCAGAGTATCACCGATGGCAATACCATCAACAATACCCTTACTAACACTACTACTCCAGCGGCAACGGCCATTGAGCAGACTTTGCGTGAAACCACTACACCGGCTGCACAGTCAATCGACAGCACGCTGACAGACGAAACCATACCAGCTGCACAAGCTATCTATTCCGACCTTGCCGACCCTGTCACTGGCGCAACCAAGCTGGCCGGTGATGCAGAAGCATCTCTCGAAGAAGCCATTGCGCTTGCTGGCGAAACCCAAGCCCAGCTCGTCAGCACAGGCGATACCCAAACCGCCAGAATCACCGCAGAGGGCGACACCCAAGAGCAACGCGTAACTGGCGAAGGCACTACGCAGGTTGGTCTTGTGCAGGCGGAAGGAACCACGCAAATTGGCTTAGTTGAAGATGAAGGTGACGCACAAATCCTGCTCGTACAAGGTGAAGGCGCAACCCAAATCGGCTTAGTCCAAGCAGAAGGAACAGCGCAAATCGCGCTCGTACAAGCCGAACTGCCAAACGTACGCGAAAACATCGCCGAACTGCAAACCGAAGTCAAGGTGCTTGAAGACACCCTCAACCAACTCAACCCCAGTGGCGATGCCAAAGTCACAGTAACCTCCTACGACACCGTAAACTCACTCCCCAAAAACGCCGCACAAGCAGGTTTGGGCATCGTGCAAAGCGGTATGACGGCTACGAACCTTACCGACGGTGACTTTTCCGCAACTGGCGATTGGACATCAACATTCGCTACTTTTACCGTTTCAAACGGGGTCGCAAGTTTCCTTGCTAATGCTCAAAATCAAAACGCTCAACAAGCATTAACGGCTATAGCAACTCACAAATACTACGTAAGAGCATACGTCAAAACCACTACTGGCACAACCGATGTAGCAATCCGCTTTAATGACGGCACTACCTCAACCGATACAGCGACCGCAAGTTCAACCGCTTGGCAGAAGGTGAGTGCAATCATCACAGCAGGGGCAAGTGGAACAGGTTACGTTGGCATCATCGACAAAAGAGCCGCTTCTTGGGACACAATCCAAGTAGAAAAATTCAAAACCGTCAACCTCACCGCAATAGGACAGCAAGCACTCACCCTGCCACAATCCGATGCAATGCTACTCGACTACCTCAATGGCACAGCGAGCGCTGTTAGTGGTAGGGTGCGGAGCGTTAATAAGAATAAAATCAATGGGAATCAAGATAATTGGGAGCAAGGAAGTATCAATGCTTCTGATGGAACCTCGATTGTATCAACCCAATATTTACGTGCTAAAACATTCATTTCAATTTTACCGAACACAACCCATATTTTTAGCCGTGACACTGGCTCCGGCATAGGGCTATTTAACATTTTTTTGTATGACTGGTCTGGTAACTTTTTGGGGGTAACGTCAAGCGTTACAATATCAAGCTCAACCGCAAGGCGCAAGGCAAAAATTGTATTACAAAAAACACCAAGTCTTGCGACAATTTTACCGTCTGAAGCAATTTTGGCAAAACCGCAACTCGAACTCGGCACCGTCGCCACCACCTACGTAGCACACCAACGCACAGAGCAATACACTAAGCCGATGCCACTTTACAGGGTGCCTAATGGTATTGCCGATACTGTGGAGAACGGGCGGTACGTTAAGAGGGTGCAGAGGTATGTTTTGCAGAGTGCGAATATCGACGAATTAAATACTGCGAGTTCCGCAAATTATGATGCGGTTAGATTCGTTAAGCCGACAGATGCAATTTTTTACAACGACACCGCCACTGTTGCATACCACACCGGTACGCTAATTTTGCCGAATTTTCGACAAAGCCCTACCACCATTGCCGATAGCACAGCATCGGTAGGTCTGTTCAGGACTTACGGCAACAACACGAGATTTTATGCGTATGTAACCAAAGGAACCTACGCCACTCTCGCCGCCGCACAAACCGCACTCGCAGGAACAGTCATCTATTACCAACTCGCAACCCCAATCATCACCGAAAACGTATCAAGCGGAACGCTCTTAGCCTATCCCTCTGGCACCATCATGTGGGAGCCCATCATAGCCGATGTCGGTGTTTACGGGTCAAACCTCGGCATCCTCTATACTGATTACCCAATTCAATCAATCGAGAAAATCTACAAAATTGACCCAATAACAGGCTCGCAACTCGAGCTCAATCCGGCTACGTCAGTAGTAGCTTCAGGTGGTCAGACTTTTACGCATCCCGATGCAACCAGTGGAGACCTAATCTTTTTCACTTACTACTTTGCCTACAATTACCCACACGGGGAGCTAACCTACTCGTACATAGATTCAAACAATGTCGTGCTGGGTGACGATGGGAAATACTACAAAATTGGATTTGCTGTAATTGGTGGCAATATATCGCTCACCAAGACGGAGGTGGCATAATGCACGATGTAATCATCAAATCAATGGTTGAAAGGATCCTCGCTGGGCTGATGACCATCGAGGATGTTCCGGAAGCAGACCGTCAAGAAGTGGAGGAGAAGCTCCATGGATAACTTTGTTTCATACTTTACCAAAGCTTTTTCCGGGTTGAAACCCTTATTGGCTGCAATTGTAAGCATCCTAGGGTATATTCTATTCCCGGAAAAGATCTATCTTACAGCCGTATTGGCAGTGACAGCTGCAGCGTTCTTCGATATTGTCACCAAGTGGTGGGCAATTTGCAGGCAACACGGGGGATATTTTAACGCTGTCAAAGCGTGTGAGTTGCGGTCCCGGTCACTTTGGGACGGAACCAGAGTCAAGATCTTCTCATACTTAATAGTCATGATCTTAACCGGTTTGTCCTATCGAGTAGTCTTCTTGGAAGCAGCAGGAATCGCAATTGCAAGCTTTGTCTACACGGTCCTGTTTTTCCGAGAGTGCCAATCTAATTTAGAAAACCTGATTACTGGTGGTTCAAACCTAAAGTGGTTGTTAGTGTTCTTCAAACAGAAAGAAGCAGAGGTAATAAGACAAAACATGCAAGAACCTCCAGAGAGGAAGGAATACGATGGCAGGGTATAACTTCGTTCAAAAGTTAATGATTGATAACGACTGCTACAAAGCCAATCAAAAAATCAAACCTCAGGGAATCATGATTCACTCAACCGCGACTCCAGGTGTAAAAGCTAGTGCCTGGTTCGCCCTGTGGAACAAACCAGGTGTAAAGGCATGTGTGCATGCAATCATAGACGATACTGAAGTATGGCAGTATCTACCGTGGGATCATCGAGGATGGCATGCAGGTGGAAAAGCCAATGACACACACATAGGCATGGAAATCTGCGAACCAGCAGGATTTAAATACGGACCTGCAGCTACGATGATCGGGTATGACGTCGCCAAGAACCAGGCATACTTTGAGAAGGTTTACACCAATGCCGTTGATGTCACGGTAATGCTCTGCAGGCAATTCAGAATCAGTCCATCAAACATCATCGATCATAGCGAAGGATATGCTCTGGGAGTCGCAACAAATCATGCAGATGTAAGACATTGGTTTCCCTTGCATGGGAAGTCCATGACAATATTTAGAGAGGATGTGCAAAGAAAATTGGATGGTTTAGAGCAGTGGCAGATTGATATGGGGAATACGGCCATCGATGAACTAGCCAAAAATGGCTTGCTGAATGATGCGCCAAAATGGAAGAAATCACTGGATCAACCCATTCCCCAATGGTTAGCATGGGAAATGTTTATACGGATATTTAATAAATTGTTGAAATTGATTGAAAGGATGTCTTAAAATGTTTGTAGCAATTTTTGCGAATCTGCAGAACACGCTATACGCCATGGTTATCTTCCTCTGTGCATATTTGGCCAACATGCTCTTTGGCACATGGTATAATGTCAAAATCCGCAATCAGCCGTTTGATAGGCAGCGGATCCTCACGAGCGTGCTCAAAATCTTGGTCTTTGTAATCGGCTTAGCTTTGCTGGTAATCTCCATTACTGCCTTGCCAATTTTCGCTGATCAGGTAGGATGGGTAATCCCTCCGGATTACCAGGATGTTTTTGCTGACCTGGTAATCATAGCAGCGGTTCTTACAGTATCGATTAAATATATTAAAGAAGCTCTAGCCAAACTAAATGCAATCCTCAATGCAGACAAGGGAATGATTATTGAAGAAAGCGCATTTGCAACACTCATAGGTGTGGGTACGGAGGGCACAGTCAATCCGGGTAATGTCGTTGCCGGTGTTGCTCCGGCTGGTGAACTAGCAACAAGCGAAGAAAATTAACAACAAACGAAAAAGCAAACAGCCTCGGAGCGTAACTGCTTCGGGGCTGTTTCTTTATGTACGAATACAGGCGTACCGTTTACGTACCACTTTCTTATGTTGCCACTGATACCAGTGATAAATAAGCGAAAATTAACAGCAAAAAACAAGTAAAGCAAGGTGAAATTACCTCATGCAATAACATAACGACAGAGTGGGAGTAACAGTCATGTTATAGGGCAAACTGTATTAGCGTGTTTCATCACAAAAAGGGCAAACTGATTTATTCCCGTTTTCCCTTCACGCTTCACCTTCCCCCAAAAATTCATCATAGTAAAACCCTTGTTTCATCCTCACGATGAACAAGGGTTTTTTATTTCCCTCAAATCAATTTCCCTCAATTTCAACCCTTCTTCCACCGCTTCCGTACCCCCTAACCCTTCCACATCAACCGCAGCGCTTCCGATAAATCTTCACCCTTCCTTCCTTTTCCTCTTCTCATTTTTCCCCTTCTTGCAACGCTTCCGTGCCCCTATAACACTCGCACTCACTATCAACGCTCTCTAAGCCGAATTTCCCTTATTTCTCTCCTTTTCAATCATTTTCAGCATTTCCTTGATAGTTTTCCCCGATTTTTCCCTTGAATTTCAGGTTTTCGTCACTCTTCAACGCTCCCGTGCTACGAAACACTGCTCGTCAGTTGTAGCGTGTCGAATGAATTTCTCCTTAGAATTTCCGTTTCTTCATCACATATCGAATCAGTGTTGAGCTTCCGATTATAAGTTTCCTTTCATTTTTCAGAGGAAGATTAGAAGGAAAATCGGAAGGCCTTTCGCGCTATGGAGCGGTTCGGGATGGGTGTGATTTGGAGGGTGAATTGGGGGATTGAGGGGAGGATGCTTAAGGGAAGAATTGGGGGAAGAGTTAATTGAGTCGGTTTTTATTTGGAATGATTAAAAAGATGGAAGAGGTTGGGAGAGAATAAAGAGAATTGCCCCTAACACGCTAAACGACTTTGCCCCATTACAAGTCATTTTTAGTAAACCTGTATAGAGTATGTTAAAGCTGCATAGAATATACACAAAAGGCGAATATCTTGCATAAAAGCAGGGTATTCGCCTTTTTCTTATTTTGCTGTAACACTACTAAGGCACTGTTTTTTAAGAAAGCTACCGAAATTGCCCTCCCGGTTGGTGTAGTAAAACATTGAACATTAGGTCTTACACTCTTCGTTTTTAAACAGGCTTGCAAAGCTTTCCTTTCACTACTACTTCTTAGATTATCCACATATTACCGGAGTGTTATTACGAGCTCTTTACCTAGGGCTTCTGCTATCTTTTGCAGGAAGCTCACAGAAGGGTTAGCGTTTCCGCTCTCAAAGCGGCTGATGTTACTTTGGTTTGTAGCAATGCGTTCAGCAAGTTCAGCTTGTGTTAGTTGTTTCTCAATACGAGCTGCAATAACGGCATCAATAATTTCGTATTGTGGCGCAAGGGCTTCATACTCCCTGCGGAGTTCGTGGTTCTTCGAAAGTGCTGCTTTTTTATACTCTTTATAAGTCATCTACTGTTCCTCCTTTGGTAATCGTTTAAATAAGTATTTGCTGTTTCAATTTCCTTATTCGGTGTTTTTTGAGTTTTTTTCACAAAGCCATGAAGCAGAATTATATCATTCCCAGCTGGAACGAAATAGAAAATTCGCGAAATGTCGCCTGCTGATTTAATGCGCAACTCCCATAGCTTCGCGTTGATGTGCTTAACATGTGGTTCGGTGAGCGTAATCCCATACTTTTCAAGTATGTCAATTTCGCGAAGAGCTTTAGCCGAGTGCTTGGCAGGCAGATGATCTAAAAAATCTTGAACCGGTATTGTACCGTCCTCTTTTTCATAAAAGATAATGTTCCACATGGTTGTGCCCTTCTCTGTATGCTCAATTATATCATATATGATATAATTGTCAACGTTTTTTTACAAAACTTCGTTCTCGGTCACTACTCAAATCCACTGAAAGAGGATAGAAGCGGCTAACGATATATGAAAAAAATGTCAAAAAAGTAGCTCCTCTTTTGTTGGAATAATAGTATGAAGTAGGGGATACCAAAGACAGAGGTTCCAATATTTGATATTTGATACGCGAGCGGATAGGTCACATCCTGCGTTGCAAAGACTTTAAGAAGAGCAAAGAAGGTTAAAAACATAATCACGTATGGTCTTACTCGGGTTTCGATTTCTAAATACTTACTCATGCTGACTCCTCCTCGTCTATCCATTGGCTAGTAAAAAAATACATAAATTTCGAATCTAATAAACTTAATCTTATTTTAAACGCATAAAATCATTTTGTCAACCCTCATTTATAGTAAATAAAAGGATACTGCTTTGTCTTGGAAGAATATTGGCTATGTAATAAATTATTGAAAGAGGTGCGAAGAATGATTTTAGTACTATGGGCAAGTCCAAATTTAGAAGGCTTGACCGCACAAGCAAAAGATCGAGTTTTGCAGGGGATAGCACAAACAGGAGCTGCAACTGAAACGATTCATCTGAACACCTGCAATCTTCAACGCTGTCTAACCTGTGATAACGGTTGGGGCACTTGTCGCAGTAAAGGTAGCTGCATTATTGCAGACGATTTCGCTTCTATTTATGAAGCGATGGTTCGCGCCGAAGGCATAGTCTTTGTCACACCGGTTTATTGGCATGACCTCGCCGAATCACTCAAGTCGTTTTTAGATCGCTTACGTCGATGCGAAGCTGCTCATAACCATTATCTCAAAGACAAAAAGAGTATGCTGGTTGCCTGTGCCGGTGGCAGTGGCAATGGGGCGATTAAGTGTTTGTTCAACCTAGAAGAAACTTTAAAGCATATGGCAATGAAGCCGGTTGAGCGAATTCCGGTCATTCAGCTCAATAAATCATACATGCTCCCGGCATTAGAGGGAGCAGGAAAAGCTTTTGCCGAGTTAAACAGGCAGATCTAAAGAAGTAGCAAAACATATGAAGGTGAACTATGAATCAGTTTGGCATTATGGTAGGGTTCAATAAACCAGCTGCATTTGAAGGTTGGTTCAGCAAAATTGACGATCAGGAGAACGATCTCATGCTCTCGGTCATATGGGGATACTCTACGCATGCAACAAGCAAACATGCGTTTCTTCAGTTTACCCATAGTTTGGAGCACAAAACCCTCTACATTCGGTATCCTTTAGAGCAAATGCAGTGGCAAGAGCATCCGTTTGTCTTGAAAATCGGTAAAAATCTCCTCTCCGAACAAGAGATGCAACTCGATTTCGAAATGGATGGGGTGCGGGTGCAAGGGAGCTTAAGCTTTGGCAACTTAACACCGATTAGGACATCCTTCTTGAAACCGAATATTATGGGTTGGCTAACCTATTTTCCCAACGAGTGCAATCATTCGATCATCAGTATGTATCACACCGTTAATGGAAAATTCAGCCTAGGTGAAAGATCATGGGACATACAGCATGCAGATGGATATATGGAAAAGGATTGGGGAACCAGTTTTCCCAAGGAATATGTCTGGTTACACGCCAATGGTTGGAAATCCAGTGGTGTTGTTTTCAGCTATGCAACGGTCCCGGTGCTCGGGCAGTTTGCCAAAGGCTTTTTCTTGGTGCTTCACCACGAAGGGGAAGAGTATCGCTTCAGTTCTATTGAAGGAGCAAGAATGTTGCAGTTCGATGTTACAAAGGACTCTTTTCGGGCTAGGATTGGTAAAGGAGCGTTGCGAGTTGAGTTATTTGCTAAACAAAAGAATCCGGTAGCATTGGCTTCGCCGAACCGAGGCGAAATGCGCGATTATATCAAGGAATCGCTCGACGGCAGAGTCGAAATCTCCATGACCAAGGGTTCCTCTGAACTCATCCGTTTGGTCAGTGATCGTGCTTCAATCGATGTTCATTTCAACTTGGAGGAATCAAAATCATGAATCTAAAGGTCTCTATTGATCAAATCATGGAACCTGAGCTAAAAGCAAAGATCGTAGAAGAAATTCTGTTGGATTTGCCCAATTGGTTCGGTTTACCCGAAAGCACCAAAAAGTATATTGAAGATTCGAAGGCGCTGCCTCTGTGGTTGGCTTCGGTTGGAGATGAGACTGCTGGGTTTGTAACCTTATCTCAGTCCAGCGAAGATTGCGCCGAATTGCACTGCATGGGTGTTAAAATGAAGTTTCACCACCAAGGAATTGGAACTCTTTTGTATAACGAACTCGAACAATATGCCAAAAAAAGCTTTGGTTACATACAGGTCAAAACCGTAGAAGAAGGTCGTTATAAAGAATATGACCAAACCGTAGCCTTCTACAAACGCATGGGTTTTGTTAAGCTTGAAGTGTTTCCTACCTTGTGGGACAAGAATAATCCTTGTATGATCATGGTGAAGAAGATTTGAGAAAGAAGGTGAGCTCTTATGACAAATTTGGAGTGGTTGTTGGGGGGCGATCCCGTAATCGCTCATTTGGTGAAGAAATATCTGCTCAATGAACCAACGGAAACCCAAAACCAAGGTTTGATTCAACGCTATCTAGATCTTCTTGACCCGCAAACCATGAAATGGGGCAATGGGTTTTATGGTCCCAAATGGGTTTCCACCCATTACACCCTAATGGAACTTAAATATATGGAAATCATGCCTAAGACTCCCGTTTATACTGAAAGTCTGCTTCACTACATGGATCACGAGTGGGAGAAGAGCATCAATAAATATGGCATCGACACCATGGATTTATGTATTACAGGCATGCTGATCAACTTAGTATCCTATGCTAAAATCCAGGATCCTCGCCTAAACCAAATGATCGACTATACCCTGAGACGCACTATGCCCGACGGCGCCTGGAACTGTTGTTGGCATCGTAAACCGCGGCCGCACATCAGTTCGGTGCATACGACAATCAACGTTCTGGAGGGCTTAGCAGAATATATTCAACAGGGATACACATATCGCTTGGAAGAAGTGCAAGCAGCACTAGAGCGAGGCATTCAGGTGCTAATGGCGCGCCAGCTCATCTACAAAAAAAACACAGACACTCCCATTCATCCCAGTATGACGGAACACCATTATCCAGCCCGTTGGAAATACGACTATTTGCGTATCTTGGAATTGCTGGCTAGAATAGGACATCCGTATCAAAAAGAGATGGAACCGGCGCTATCTGTGTTAAAAGGTCATTTGAAAAACGGGAAGTTGACCAAGGGAACTAGGATTTCAGGCTTAACTCACTTCAAATTGGAAACTGAGAAGTATGGCAGATTCAACACCTTTCGGGCCTACGTAGTGCTCAAGGCCTATTACCCGGAAGTTTATCAAAATTGTATTGCTGAGGAGTTTGAGTAATCCACACTTTCTTAATCAAGCGTTTTCCGAACTGTGTCATGCGGATAAGGTGAAGCATGAGTAATTACATTAAAATATCCGCTCCGTCAATTACATTGAGCAAAAGTAGTGTTGACATATTTAATGATTTTAACTATAATGAAGATGCATTGGTTTATCCGCTTACCGATTCGGAATGAATGAAAGTTGTGAGGAAGTCAGTAAATGAAAAATATTGAATATTACAAAGACATTTTTGATCAATATAATGGCATGATGCGTACCAAGCAGCTACAGGAGGAGAAAATACTTTACCGATTACTCCAACAGCTGATCCAACAAGGATATGTGGAGAGAGTTCGCTATGGTTATTATCAGTGGGTTGATCATGAGGATTTCAGCGAAGTCGGAATAGTGATTCGGCTTTTTCCTGATGCGATTCTCTGTATGGATACTGCGCTTAGGTATTATGAGTATAGTGATCGCACACCAGGTAAATGGCATCTTGCGGTAAGTAAAGATTCCGGTAAGTCTCGTTTCAATATCGATTATCCCTTTGTCAAGCCCTATTATATAGAACAGTCCCTCTTAGAGCTTGGAGTGACCAAGGGCGAAATCGATGGTCATGAAGTTCGTATCTATGATAAGGATCGTGTGATTTGTGACTGTCTACGGTATCGGAACAAGTTGGACAGTGAAATTTTCAATAAAGCCATTCGCAATTATACGAATGATCCGAGTAAGAATTTATCTAGACTTTTAGAATATGCCGAGAAGTTTCGAGTAAAGAAGGTTGTTAGAAATTTGTTAGGGGTGTGGCTATAATGGCGGACCTTGCTGCGTCAGTGACTGCAAAACTTAAGAACAAAGCAAAGATCGCAGGTATTAGCTATCAGCAATGCCTACAGTTGTTCTTTCAAGAGGAGTTTTTGCGAAAATTGGCAAGATCCAAATATGCAAAAAATCTCATTCTGAAGGGTGGTCTGTTTATTTATACTCTAACGAATTTTGAGAGTCGCTCCACGGTAGATGTGGATTTTCTGATGCGAGGTCTAACTAATGACATTACTCGAATGGATGAAATCATCGCAGAAATTCTTGAGATTGAAACCGGGAACAATTTTCTGACCTTTCAAGCGAAAAAGGCCGAGCCGATAGCTCTGCAAATGAAGTACCCTGGCTTAAGTACACAGATTACAGGGTTCATAAAAAACATTCGAGTTCCATTTAATGTTGATATAGGAGTTGGCGACGTCATCGTCCCCAATGCGAAGCTGCGCTGTATTCAAACCCAGTTGGAAGGTTACGAAAAGCCAGAAATTTGGACTTATTCTCTGGAAAGCACTATTGCAGAAAAACTCGATGCCATCTTACAACGTTTCGAATTGACAAGTCGTATGAAGGATTTTCATGATATTTACTATCTTTCGAGAACTTTCGATTTTGATGGACAGATCCTTCAGAAAGCCATTCAGGAGACACTTGAGAACCGTAATACGACTTTTGAAAGAGATAGTTTCAATCGAGTTCTGCTGCTTGCAGAGGACACCGATATGCAAACTAAATGGCGGTTTTTTTTAAAGACACTGGGGGGTGTGGCTGTGGATTTCCCTGTTGTTATAAAGGGAATCGACATCTTTTTAAAGCCGGTGTGGGAGTCTATTGCGAGCGAGCAAGAGTTCAATAAACTATGGAGTTCTAAAGAGAATTCTTGGGATCTACCCTAACATCACCGGCGCTATCTGCGTTAAAAGATCATTTGAAAAATGGGAAGTTTAGAAAGTTTTGTCAGTTATATTGAATATTTGCTGCAAGGTGGCCAGGGCAAGTGCTTTGGCTTCCTTTGCTTTTTTGAGCTTATAGTCTGCCACTGTCCTGTAGCCAAACATGAAGAGAATCATTTCCTTAATATAAGAACGTGTGTTCACCGGACGAGGAGCAGCTTCAGAAAAACCTTTATAGTAGGCCTGAACGCAGCGATCGTAATACTCCACCAGATGTTCAACATCGGCTTCATCGGCAATCAAGCTGGCAATGTCTTCTCCTAAGTAGCCATAACCCGCGGTATCCCAGTCGATCAGCACGATTTTGCCGTCCACGTAGAAAATATTGGTCACCCAAAAGTCTCGGTGACACAGCACGACCGGTAGGGTTTCAATCTGCGCAAAAATCTCCTCCGAACGGGTATCGAGGTCGATCATCATCTCACAAAGGTGTTTTGGTAAATCACAATCGCTGGAGCGAACATAATCGTAGACCTCTGGCCAAGTGCGGTAGCGGAGGTAACATTGCTTCAAGTAGTCAAGACGGCTGAAGTTCGTTATATTCTGTAAAGCCACCGGTTTTTCTGCTAAGCATGTTCCCTGGAACTTCCCCAACTCGTAGGCCGCCTTTTCATACATATCTCCGGTTAAGTTTAAGCCCGACACTCCTTCTATGGCTTCCATATAAATGTGGGTTTCTTCCTCATGCAATTCAGCATGGTAGCAGGCAGGCCAATGAAAATCGGGCGTGAAAGTGCTTGCCAAATCCGAGGCATACAAGTCATACTCGCGGCGCCATGAATCGGCATCACCATGACGTTCCCACTTCTTTTGTTTCTTTAGAACTACCCTGAAGGGAAGAAGTGTGCCGGTTAACGTGGTTGCTTCGCCGTGAATCAAATACACCTGCCCTACGGTTCCACCTTGTAGCATCTCAGTTTCATAGGTTAATTTTGTAATCTGGGTTGAGAGCATTGTACTTACCACTTGTTGCAATGTAGCTTGGTTGATTGATTCCATAGTTTCTTCCTTTCTTAATCAATGATCCATTCCTTTTTGATTTGCCAAAGCGCTGTTTGTACGGTGAGAAGGGGGAGTTGCTGACCTTCTGCCAATGCTTCGTGATGACGAAACAAGCGCTCCCAGCTCAGGTAGATTTCTTGCTTTAGATCCGGATAAAATGGGGTCAGCATGACTTGTGTAGGTGTTACTCCGCGAAGAGAGAGGCTTTCTTGAAAGGCTTTCTCTTCTTTTTCATTTTCACCGAGGTACGATAACTGCATGATTTTGATCCAGTCGTACATATTGAAAAAGAGTACTTGGTTGTTAGGTACCTCTAGAACAAGGAGCTGCTCGCTGCTGAGATCCACTTGGGAAATTAACGGGAAAGCCCAATAGGGAAATTCTGCACCTTTTGGTTTTGGGACGAAAGCTTCAGCCTTCTGCACAAACCAGGAGTAAGCCGTCATAAAAATAGGTGCACTTTCGCCATATTTCCTTTGAACATAGGTAGCTTTCGAGAAACAAACCCCATTTTTGTTAATTGCATCAAGAACAGGCGCATCTTGTGCGGAGTAAAGCCTTATTGTTTTACAGTTGCTATCCATTCTTTTCTAATCTCCCATATGGTGAATTTCGAAATCGGTTTCCTTTTTTGTTGGGTATAACCGACAAAACAAGACTTTTAGTAATTTTTGTCGGTTATATCGAATAAAAATATCTAATTAAGGTTTTTTATAAGTTATATCGAATGCTTTCTTATTCCATTTCGTAGAATTTTTGCAATATGTTCATGGCAAGCGTTTTTCTTTCGGGTGTTCTTGCGAATTTGAACCACTCTACCATGTGATAACCAAACATAAATAGAATCATCTGTCTAACGCAATGGTCCTCTAGAGCATGACTCAGGGCATACTCAGAAAAACCCCTATAGTAGGCAGGAACACAGCGGTGATAATACTCAACCATATGTTCTACATCGGCTTCATCGGCGATGAGGCTGGCAATATCTTCCCCTAAGTAACCCCAACCAGTGGTATCCCAGTCGATCAGCACGATCTTACCTTCCTGATAGAAAATATTTGTCACCCAAAAATCTCTGTGACAAAACACAATGGGCAGTTTTTCGATTCGCTGAAAGGTTTCTTCCGATTGTTCGTCAGCGATTATCAGCATTTCGCATAGGTGTTTTGGTAGGTCGCAGTCCTCGGAACGGATAAAATCGTAGACCTCTGGCCACGACCGGTAATGCAAGTAATATTGTTTCATATAGTCGCGGCGGCTTAGATTGGTCAGGTTATGCAATACAGATGGGTTTTCGGCATAACATTTGCCCTGAAATTTTCCCAGTTCGTAGGCTGCACGTTCGTACATGTCCCCGGTTAAGTTCAAACCGGAAATGCCCTCAATGGCTTCCATATAAATATGGGTTTTATCCTCGCTTAATTCAGTATGGTAACACGTGGGCCAGCGTAACGAGGTTGAAAAGGTCGTTGCTAAATCCGATGCATAAAGGTCATACTCGCGTCGCCATGAATTGGCATCTCCGTATCGTTCCCATTTCTTCTGAACCTTCAAGACCACTTTGTAAGGAAGGGTCTGTCCAGCGATGGTAATAGCTTTACCGCTAATCAAACTAACTTGCCCCAAAGTTCCACCGTGTAATGCCTGGGTTTCGTAAGTAACTTCTGTTACCGGAACAGCCAGCAGAGTACTCACAACTCGCTGTAATGTTTGCACATTCAATGAATTTGATTCCGATTTTTCAGCCGTCTGATTCAACTTATCATTCCTTTCCATTGACAGTTATGACCCATTCTTTTCTAATCTCCCATATCGTTCCATAGGCTGCATTGCTGTTTAGCAGGATGTTGGGGTCAAAGAGGCGCTGCCAACTATCGGTTATTTCGCGCTTGATCTGTGGGTAAAATTGAGACATATAGGCTTGGGTGTCGCTGATGCCGTATTCATGGAGCAGGTTTTGGTGCCGCGTGTCATCGGTCTCGTTTAAGGGAATGTATGCGTAGTTGAGAACCGTCCCCCACTTAGCAATGTGGATAGGCGTGATCAGCTCATGAGGGACGCGCAGTTCCAGCACTACGCTACCGGGGCTTGGCAGCATGGTAGCTTCGCCGGTGAAGGAAACCCAAATCGGATAGTCTGCATCAACGGGTTTGCTTTGCGCCTGTGGATGATGCTGCACCAGCCAATCGTAGACTTCTAATACAAGAGGTGCTTGTTCTTGCAGATCACGCTGAATGTAGGAGCGCTTTGCAGTATATCTGCCATGTGTTTGAAGTTGTGCATATACTGCCGTATGTTGTTTTGTCCAAACGGTGGTGGTTGGCATGGTATCACTTCCAAGTCTTTCTTTTTTTGTGGCTTTGAGGCTTCTGTTTTCCTTTCACGAAAGCGGCTTCCTTGGTTTGTGTCAAGTAATCCTTCCAACGCTTTTGTGGTAATCTTCCTTCGGAAATGGCAGATAATACGGCACAACCGGGTTCGGAAACATGTGTGCAATTGGAGAAACGGCATTGCCGCATGAGCTCTTCTACATCGGCAAAACTTGAATGGATCCCTTCTTCAGATTCCCATAAACCCACTTCTCGCAGTCCCGGGGTATCGATGATCATAGCACCGGAAGGCAGTTTGAAAAGTTGCCGATGCGTTGTGGTGTGCCGTCCGCGCGCATCATCTTCGCGGATCTCTTTGACACTCATGTATTCCTCACCTGCTAAGGCATTGAGAAGGGTAGATTTACCCACACCGGACATGCCCAGTAAAACAATGGTTTTGCCGGGTTGCAAAAAGGGCAGTAATTGCAACATACCAAACCCCGTTTCGCTGCTGATCGCTATGACCGCGACATCTTCGGCTGCTTCCTTAACAAGTGTAAGTTGTTGTTGCCAGTTTTCCGATAAATCGGCTTTGGTGAGTACGATCACCGGGGTACCTCCGCTGATTCTAGCCAAAGTCAAGTAGCGAGTGATGCGGTTGATATTCAAGTCTTGGTTTAGAGAGGATACAATAAAAACATAATCAAAGTTGGTGGCGATGACCTGTTCAAGAATGGTTTTAACATGCTTGACCCCTTTTCCCGAATAATCGGTACGTGAGAACTTTGACTTTCGAGGTAATACCTCCGTAATGCCTGCTGTTCCGTCTTCACGAAGTTGAATCAAGACGAAATCGCCTACTGCAGGAAAATCACTTTGTTCGTTTGCCTGATGTAAAAAAGCCCCCTTCAATTGCGCATTAACCTCACCCAAGGGGCAGATGACTTTGTATAAATTCCGATGCATCTCAGTGATCCTAGCCGGAATCAATCCAGGTGGAAACTCTGAATCTGCATTTGACCAGCCGTATTCTTGTAAATCGATCATTTTATTCCTCCCAAAATTATGAGTCTGGTTCCATAATAATGGGCATAAAAAAGCTGCAGAACAAGCAACCTTATCGTGATTGCTGCTGCAGTACAATAAAAAGGTTGTGATTTATGCCCATATTCAATTGTTGGAACAAACCTCACTCAAATATGCCAACATAAAAAACATCCCCCTTCAATGCAATATTAGCTTTTTAAAGCTATGAGTATCATATCACGGCTGATCACGAAAATCAATACTATTTATAACAATATAAATACATTTATAGTGAACCTTGAGTGAAGAAAACAAGGACTTTCTTTGTATTATGACGCAAAAAGCCCTTACATTTTATCGGAAAATGTGCTATAATACAAATACAGTGTTACATAATGCTGAATAGTACTTTCCAAAAGAGGAGCTCCCTCTTTTTTTGTTGAGAAAATTGAAGAATTGGAGGACAAGTCATGTTCAAAGTTGGAGATTTGGTTTTGTATGGAAGCACAGGAGTTTGCCGCGTCACAGATATCACCACACGAAATTTGGTTGAAATAGCCAAAGATCAAGTGTTTTATGTTCTGACGCCCTTATATCAGGATTGTGTCATTTCTATACCGGTTGATGCCACGAGTATTCCGATTCGTGCAATTATCAATCAGGAGGAAGCCGACGAAATAATTCAGCAAATTCCCAAAATTAAAGCCGAAGTTTTTCACAGTTCGGTTTTGCGAGAACTGAACGAGCATTATAATTCCTATTTGAGCACGTATGACTGTGTCCATTTAGTCGAGTTGTGTATGTCTGTCTACGCCAAGAAGCAGCAGTTTGAAGAAGAAGGCCGAAAAACGGGCACTATTGACGAGAAGTTTTTAAAGCTTGCTGAAGAATTATTGTTTGGGGAACTGGCTGTAGTCTATGGAATCGAAAAAGACGAAGTGCCGGCATTAATCTCTGAAAAGCTAAACGAAGATTGGCGTAATTCTTCAAATGCATAGTCTAATATTGAAATAGTTGACTTTAAAGTCACCCTTTTTGGGGTGGCTTTTTTTATGGTCAGTTTTCAAATTACTGGCGCTTTCTGGGGAGGTTTCTTATTTAAAATTGGAGAAATAGTTCTTGAACCTATAGTATTGGTTTTTTTGTATAATAGAAACGAGGGGATAATATGGAAAGATTTAACAAGTTTCTCATCTGCTTGCTCGTATCTGCCATTATTTTCACCGGTCTGCCTCTACAGCATGTAAATGCAGCTGTTTTGTCCGATGACGAGTGCGTCGTTGCAGATAAGTTATGGCTTGAAGAGAATTTCCTCCTTCTTAATGATTATCCCTATTTGCCTTGGCTCAAGACGGATTTGATGTTACCAACAACAGGGTTGAATGGTAGCCAGATTTCTTGGAGTTCAAGTAACAGTAGCGTTTTAACCAATGCCGGTGTAGTGACCAGACCCGCTTATTCCGGGATCAACGCGGTCGATGTGGTTTTAACCGCCACAATCACTAAAAACGCAGCCGCCACCAGCTCGGTTTTTGAAGCCTCTGTCGTATCGTTACCGGGCAGTTTAGCATTGCAATTGGATTACGAAGATCTAGAGTACATTGCTAATTTGGTGCAAATCAATGGTTCGGCTCAGGCGGGTGAAGTCTACATTTCGAACCCCCATCTTTTTAGCTTGAATAACAGTTCCGAAACAGCGGGGAGTGTCTTCACGAAGCAGAAAATACAGCTGGGTGAAGATTTATCGTTCAGCACCTATTTTGTTTTCGATATCACTTCAACTTACTTTGATTATGACGAAGGCTTCACCTTTACAGTGCAAGCCGATTCTTCAACGGTGGTTGGCTCCGGTCCCTATGAAGCGATGGGCGTGCCGAGTGCGGCCCCCGGTATAAGTGTTGAAATCGACACCAAACGCGACAGCGATACCTCGACGTATGAATACGCCGGTAGCGATACCGAACAACACATTGCGGTGTATCTAAATGGCGATTACCAACATCCGCTTGCAATAGCACCGGTAGCGGTTTATAACCTGGAAACAGGGGAGAGACATCTCTCGGCCAATCAGAGGTTTAAAGTTTGGATTCAATATAATGGTTCTAGCAAAAAGTTAGAGGTTTTGCAAGTTTACGAAGGATTGGAAGATCCTACGACACCGATCCTTTCAGTGGATGTAGATTTAAACACCATTTTTCAAACATCGAGTGGTCAACCAATACGAGATGTTTACCCCGGATTTACCGGACACGGTGCAGATGCTTTTAGTGTGCATGCCAGTCTCTATGAATGGAGTTTCAAGAATGACCCGTATCCCATTTCCTATGACCTTCCTCCCTACACGATCCGCGATTTATACAGAGATGCTTTTCAGCTTGAGCTGACCGCCCAAACGATCGACGCAGAGGAAGGATTTGCGTCGCAACTCACGGCTGTTTTGCGGGATTCTTTGGCTCAACCGGTTTCCGGAGTGCCGTTGGTTTTTACAAGCGATTTTGGGACACTGACCACTGCTCCTGCCGGTGGCTTTGATACCTTGTCGGTCATGAATCTCGTCACCGATGAGCTTGGTTCAGCAACTTTATTGTTGACATCCCCAATTGAGGGGAACGCCTTGATCCGTTGCACCGCTCAAGGGGGGGCCTTTGCTGAAACCACAGCCTCGTTGATATTAACCGAAGAAGCCAAACTCAACTTGGATTATGATCACCTTACCCCAGATCTATTGTTGCAAGTGAATCAATCTCTGAATTTTGTCAGGAGCGATCTAATTTTACCGACAAGCGGTGCAAATGGCAGCAGCATTACTTGGTCCAGTTCGAATACGACCTTTCTTGATACGACAGGAAAGGTGACTCGACCAACCCTAACCGAAGGGGACCAAGTCGTTATTCTGAGAGCGCTGCTCAGTCTGGGTGCGTTTAGCAGAGGAAAAGACTTTAAGGTTGTAGTCAAAATCAACGATGCCGATATGGTAACTTCCGATGCAAATTGGTTGACCGATGTGCGGGTTTTGCAATTAAATCCTTCTTTGTCTGAAGTTACGACAAATATAGCTGTACCCACTGTAGGAGCGACTGGAAGCACGATCTCTTGGGTTTCATCGAACGAAGAGGTCATTTCATCCACCGGCTTTGTCAATCGTCCTGCTTATCCCAATAGTGCCGTTGAGGTTCAACTGACCGCAACCATTGCTATGGGTGTAGAAAGTATGAATAAAACATTTACCATGACCGTCCTGCCGACAGCGGCAACCGATTACGACCTACTTCAAGAAGCCTACAACGCTCTTGCTGAGGAAAGCATTCTCAATGATAATTCCAGCTTAGAACAAATAAGTAGCGATTTAAACTTACTCGAACTCGGTTTGCATGACTGTAGTATTGCTTGGAGTAGTAGCAAACCGGAATTTGTCTCAGCGAATGGAATTGTAATTCAACCCGATTACCGCACCGGGTCAACTTCACTGTTTTTGACTGCGACCTTGCGCAAAGGAACGGAAGAACTTCAAAAGCTGTTTTACCTCACCGTAATCGCCAAAGAACCTACCGATGCGGAAGCTGTGGCAGAAACGGTGGCTTTGCTAACCGCCGAAAGCATCCTCAACGGTAACACTGCTTTGGATCAGATCACCAAGAACCTTTATTTACCCCCTGAAGGGTCATACGGGAGCAGTATCGTCTGGGAATCATCCGACCCACTTCTTGTCTCCTCCTTAGGAGAAGTCTCCCAGCCGAGTTTTACAGAAGGAAACAAGAGTGTGACCCTGACCGCCAGAATCAGCAGAGCCGGTGTGGAAGCGGTAAAAGAATTTTCTCTTACAACTATCGCACTTTCTGCGACCGATCAAGAGGCTTTAGCGCTCAGCCTCACCTGGCTAACAGATGAGAGGATCCTTGCGGCGAATACAAGTGCAGACCAATTGCAAATGACTCTAAACCTTCCAATTACAGGCCTAGAGAGTACACAGATTCGCTGGAGTTGTCTGCCGGTTGGTCGTGTTGTGACCGAAGGCCTCAACATAGGCGAACTGATTCGCCCGTCGTATACCACCGGAGATCAAGCAATCGTTTTAACAGCACAGTTGCTACGCGGAACAAAGATCGTTGAAAAAAGCTTTAACTTAACGATGAAAGTTCTGCCGATGACCGACGCGGAAGCCTTAGAACTCGATTTAAAATGGTTCGATATTCAAAAGACGTTAGGCACCAATCCTTCTCCATATTCACTTCAAGAGAACCTCCAGTTTGATCTTAATGCTCCCAATGGCTCGGTCATTACGCTCAGTTCCAGTCATCCCACCGTCTTGGCGATCGTGCCTCAACCTGGCGGTAACGCTATTGGAAATGTCACCCGACCGGACTACGAAGAAAATCATCAGAGTATACTGGTGACGGTCACCTTACAAAAGGGTGTGGAACAACGCGTCAAAACGTTTGAATATACCGTGTTGGCATTACGAGACATCACTCCGCCAACCCTGATTTCCCCCAAGCCAGATATGAACGCCCCCACTTTTCTCTATGGAACCAATCAGGTGGTTCTGACTTTTGATGAAAACATTCAACCCCGCACTCGTACCGGAGGCTATGCGTATTATGCACGGGCATTTAACGTTACAGTCAACGGAGCCATGCCCGACACGGTCATTCTCATTTATGAAAATAACACATTGACCGTACGCGACCAAAGCGGAAGTTTTGCCGGTGGTTTTAACGAAATCGTGATCCCCGCATCTGCCGTTTTAGATATGGCAGGGAATCCGCTGGGTGAAGAAATCAGGATCCAATTTCTAATGGAAGAAAAAATCATTCAGCCCTTGAACATTATTTCATCTGTTCCCGCCAACGGAGCAAATTCGGTACTGCTTGATACCCCTCTTACCTTCCGACTCAGCTCCTCAGATATCAGCAAAGGCAATAATTTCAACCTGATTGGGCTTTCCAATCAGCAATACAGTACTATTCCCATTGTTTGCGAGTTGACCGGTGGCGATGTCACAATTAAGATGAAATACGCTGGTTGGTCTCTCCGAAAGGGGCAAGTGTATCTACTCTTTATCCCTCCGGGAGCTTTCCAAGACCGATTTGGCAATCAAAGCACAGCGACGCTAATCAGTTTCGTCACCATACCCGAAGACATCAATTTACAAATCAGCAAAACCTATCCGCAAAACAATCAGGCTTCAGTTTCGATTTTACAGAGTCTGCAAGTAGAACTGAGCCATGCGGCAACAGTGGCTCAAGGAAAAATCAGTTTGACCGATCCAGCCGGAAATGCAGTAGCCATTGCAGTGGATGCCTTTACAACGTCTGATCATAAGATCTTAATAGACCCGATTGAACCCTTGCAACCGAATACTCAGTATACCGTAACCATTCCTAAGAGCTTTGCGAAAGCACGTCTTAGCGGGGTCAATCCCCTAGTAACAGATGCAGTCTTTGGTTTCACGACCGGATCTAATGAATTGGCTTTACTTCAGGTAGCGCCAAGCGACCTCGCGGTAGAACGATCGATGGATACGCGAGTACAACTGACATTCTCAGATACCGTAACTGCCGGGCCGAACAACAGGGCAATAAAAATGCGCAATGCAGCCGGTGAAGAAATGCTGATGATTCAGACCCTTACCGGCGAAAAAGCAGAGTTCCGAGTTCTAAACGAATGGTTGAGCCCGCAAACAACCTATACGGTTAGTGTTCCGGCTGGGGCTTACATCAACGAAGAAAACCAAGCCAACGATTCCTATTCCTTCTCATTTACGACCGGGCAACAATTGAATCTCAAAGATCAAGAATCGTTTACAGTGAATCCTGCCACGCGTTGGTTGGTGCAAAGAGAGCTCAGCTTCAAAACCGATGCACTTTTCTATGCTTTCCGGAATAGAGGGCGCAGTATTACTTCCTATGCCTGGGATTTTGGGGACGGAGCGAGTGCAAGCGGGCTTTCGGTAAAACACACCTACACTACCCCCGGTACTTACACGGTGAAATTGAACGTGATTGATCAACTCGGCATTTCCTATGAATTGCAGAGAACACTGGAGATCAGCAATTACAATGCTGAAGACGTGACCATGCAAGTGTCACCGAAGGCTAATCAGAACCTGGTTCATACCGATGTATATAGCGACCCCTTGGATCTTTTTCCGGGCAGGCGGCTTTATACCATTGATCTGATTTACAATGGTGTTTACATGGCCGGTGAAGCGATTTCAGTTTCTCTCTACAAGAACAATGCCTTGGTGCGCGATTATGGGACCGTGACCACAACCAATTATGGTCGAGAGAGAGAAGTCGCTCAGGGTTATTTCGGGTTTGATTATCACAATATTTCGCTCAATGGCACCTATGAGTTGGTGTTTCGTTACCAAGGCCTTGAAATACGACGAACTGTGGTAATCAGAGACCAAAGAAGCAAGCAAGACCTGCGCATCAAGCTCTTTGATACAGATACGGGCAGCGATTTCCAACTCTACAATGGCTTCTATGTGGAGCTCGACGGCAACAAGACCTTCATTCAGAAAACCTATTTCAAGAATGAAGATCGCTACTACTATGTTATTAAAGGTGTAGAACTCGGTTTTCATACTATTAAAGTCATACCGGACGCCACCCAAGAACCCTTTGTTGAACATTCCGGGCAACTGGAATTCTGGCACAGCGGCTGGGTAGACGTTTCGATTTTGCAGATGCAACGTACCCCCTTAGGCGAAATTCGGGTCTGGTCAGAGCAGACCGATTCCAGAAACTCAACTCCCACCACCTTTGTTGGGGGTGAGAATACCTTTGGAGCTCCTCCAAATTTAAATTTTACCATAGAAGCCAATTGGGAGGATTATCGAACCGGCTACTATGAGGTACAGTTGAACGATTGGAAAACCTACAGATATTCTGAACCAAAGTTCTCTCTAAATCCCTTGGATTTATATCCGGGCAACATGCTGTTGGTCAGAGCTGTCACTCGCTATGGCAACGCTTCACCTTGGGTCGATGCCAAGCTGAGAACGATCGATCCTCCGGAAATCAATGGTGTTCCGATTGAGTTTCAGTACGTCAATGGGCAGCTGGTTGCTCAAACCTCTATGTTCCTCAACAGTAACAGCGCGGGGCAAAATAGTGAGATCAACGACATGCCCATGTTAGGCCACAATACCAGTGCCGGGCTGATGAATCATTTCGACTCTCTGCAAGGTACGATGAACTATACCCCTGAAGGCATGGAGATGCTGCTGGAGTTTGAAAAGAGTGGCTCCTACGGTAAATCCAAGAAAAAGCCCAAACTCTTGACCGTGGGATACCAAATGGAAGGGGAAATGGAAGGCAGCTTTTTTCTCAGTTATAACAATGTGACCGACAGCTGGCAATTACACACCGGTCAAGTGATCCTAACTGGGGATATCAGTAAATACTATAAGAAGGGGTATACTGTGCCGGTCATTCGATTAGGAGCGGAAGCCACCTTGACCCTCGGCACAATCCTAGGCGGCACGCTCTATATTGATAAACGACCCGATGCCGAGCACGAATACAGCGGAATCCTCAAAGTCGAACCCTATGTCACCGTGGAGGTCTATGGCGGAGTCGAGGGCTGGAATATTGAAGGCGGTGTCGATGGACGCATTAAAACGCAATTGCATATTCCGACCGGCTACATTCAAGTGGATCCGAGTCTGACGGCCTATGTGCAAGGTACCTTAGCCTATGTTACGACAACGTTTTATGAAGATGAAGCCACCACCTCGTGGAACAATGGAAAAGACAAAGTGGTTGCTCCCAAACTCTTCTCCCTGCACACCACTCCTGAGTTGGCAGAAGACACCGAGCTTGTGCTGATCCCTCGGAATTACTTGAACAGCGAATCCCTCTGGTTGGCGACTGCTGGCCAAACCGATTCAATGCAGCTGCTGGCAACCGATACCGAGCAAGTCTTGAAAACCCAGGTTTATCCGTATGCAGAAGTGCATTTGGTGGAACAAGGCCAAAATCTTTCCATGGTTTGGTTGGATGATAACCCGGACCGCAGCAGTGTCAACCGAACCCAGCTACATTATGCGCTTAATATTGAAGGTACTTGGACAGAACCGGTGCGTTTGAATCAAGATGGCACCGCCGACTTTACCCCGGTTCTCGCCGCCAGCAGCGAAGGCGCACTTCTGGCGTGGCAAAATCTAAAACAAGTCTTACCCGATGAACCTTCACTCGACAATTATGCGAAAAACACCGAAATCAGTGTAAACCAGACGCTGTATCGTGGCACAGGAGACCTCGATACGATTACGCTTACTGACGATGCGCTCTATGATCATTCCCCTAGCATCGTCATGATGGGTAATCTTAGTGGGTTGGTGGTTTGGACAAAATCTCAAGGACTCGATTTTTCATCTGCTCAAAGTGACAACATGCTTTGTTATGCAAGCTGGGACGGCACCACTTGGAGTGAAGCAGCGACCTTACAAGATGACTTGAGTCAGGTCGTATATTCACAGCTTTTCTCAAATGACGAGCAAGCGCTCTTGCTTTATATCCTGGATGCCGATAACGATACCAGCACCACTGCAGATTGGGAGATCTACGCTAGAATTTACCATGCCAACACAAAAACCTGGGATGAAGCAGTGCGGATCACCAATAATGAGGTCATCGATTCGTATCCACAAGCGGTGTATCAATCCGGCAACTGGTTCCTGACCTGGAATCAAGGGGACCATTTCCAATACCAAGTTGGGCTCAACGGTGAGAGCAAAACCGAAGCAGCTTTAGACGGAATCTCCCCCAATTATGCTTTGACCGGGGATGATGAAGCCGGTTCTCTGATCGCTCTGGTCTACCAAAAAGCGGAAGAGAAGAATCAGAGAAATCTGTCGGTACTATTCTATGATACGACTCAAGGGATTTGGGGGAATCCAAGCTCTTTGACCCTTGAGAGTGGCTATACTCGTTCCTTTAGTCCTCTCTATTCAAGCAGCAGAGGGTTAACGGTGGCGTTCACTGCGGCTGAGATCATCACTGAAGTCATAGGAGGAACCGAATATTTTATGCCGGGAGACAAGGTGGCTTTGAGTTGGCTCACCTACACACCCAAACATGATGTAGCCATACCTACGGAAGATGCAATTGATGTATCAGCAGAAATCCCATTCCCGGGAACGTCTGTAACAGTTTCCGTATTAGTAGAAAACCGAGGCGATTTTGCTGAACAAGCTACAGTCAACCTTTATAGGGGAGCACCGGAACTGGGGATGAAGCTCGGGGAAGTCAGTACAGCAACACCGATTCCAGCGAATTCGCGCGTTTGGCTGGAACTGGATTGGTTATTGGAGCAAGATGAGAGCGCTGCCTATGATCTTTATGCGGTGGTTTCTCCCGCATTGGGCGTATTAGAGGTCAATCCTTTCAACAACACAGCTCGTCGACTCATTCAAACAGCCGACCTTGCGCTCAATCAAGTTCCTTGGCGAAACCTGATCGGTGAAGAGTACGTAGTCTCACCGGTTTTGATCAATAATGGCGCATTAACATTGCAGAACATTGAAGTAACTGTGGAGTATCTAGGCGACACCCTTGCCACCGGAATCATTGAAAGTTTGCTTCCGGGAGACCAGGCAGATTTGGACTTTATGATTTCGACACAAGCACTGGTTGCTGATCTCAATGGCCGCTACCCCATGACCGTGAAAATTCTGGCAGCTGCAGGAGTCACTGAAGTCCGTTTAGACAACAATCAGCGCAATTTCACGCTCTTCTCTCAAGCACCGGTCGTAAACTCCTCGACTCTTAGCAATGGAGAAAAAAACGTTTCTGTTGACGAGAGTCCGCAAATCAATTTTGATCGACCGATCGCACAAGGAGATACATTTGCACAGATCAGCTTATCCGATGCACACTTAAATTCGGTAGCAATCACCGTAGAAGTCACAGAGAACAGTTTGAAGCTGACTCCGCAGAATCCCTTACAGTATTCCACAGAATATCGGGTGTATTTGCCAGCGGGAGCTGTCGAAGATCGCTTTGGAGTGAGCTTACAACAACCCTATTCACTCAACTTCACGACCGGACCGAAGAGCCCGCAAATGATCTTTAGCAATCCGGGGGATCAGTTGTCGGGGGTTGACCCCAGCCAACCAGTACGGGTTAAATACAACAAAACCGTTCAGCCGGGACCGAGTTATCAGCGAATTGAATTGTTGTCCTTGAACGAGGCAACAGAAGCCAAACCGGTTACGATTTGGACATCGGTCCAAGGAGAATGGTTAACGATTTCAGGGTTTAGTTCTCTTGAAGAAAACACGAGTTATACCTTGACCTTGCCCAAAGGGGCGGTGCAAGATGCCGACTTGGAGCTTCAGGCGCAGGATACAGTGATCAGTTTTACGACCGGAACAAGGGCCGCAGTAGAACCGGAACCAGAGCAACCGCAACAACCCCCTGTAGAGGATCCGAAACCCGACTCTGGAACAACAGTGTTCAACACCGAGACCCTAATTGATTTGATTCAAAATAACAAAGGTATTACCTTGGTAACTCCCAACGGAACCTTGATTCTGACGCCGGAGCAGCTTCGGGCTTTATCCATGGATGGAGCAAAAGAGGTAGAGTTCGTCATCCTTCCCAGAGAAGAGGGCGAAGCTCCAGCACGAGTGTCTACGGTTTTCGAGTACTCGTTATTCGTGGGTGGTGAGCAAGTCACTGAATTCACTTCCGATATTGTCGTTCAATTCCCCATTGATTCGGAACAGATCTCCAATCCGCAGAGAGTCATTGTTTGCCTCTACGATGCTGAGACCAATACCTGGCTCAGCTTAGGTGGTAAGGTCGATGTAACAACGGGGATGATTCGCTTTAGTACTCGCAACTTAGGTCTATTTGCAGCATTTGAAAACGAAGTCGAGTTCATCGACCTAACCAGCGACTGGGCAAAAGATCCGGTGCGGATTTTAGCAGCTCGTCAAATCATCCAAGGTACAGGCCAAGGCTTCTTTGAACCTCTGGGGCAGGTGACGAGGGCGGAATTTACAACGATTCTAGTTCGCTCCCTATATTTGAGAGATTCGGACCACCAGGCGAACTTTAACGATGTCACTCCAGACATGTGGTTTGCCGAGTCGATTGCCATTGCTGCTCAACTTGGTCTGATTCAAGGTTTAACCCCGGGGCAATTTGCTCCGGAGCAGACGATCAGTCGGGAACAGTTGGCCGTCATGGCGTATCGCTTGGTTCAATTGAAGAATCCTGGCTTGATTCCTGAGGTGCCGCGTAGCCTAGCGTTCTTGGATGAACAAGAGATTTCCGATTATGCTCGGAGCGCAGTCGCGTTCTTGGCTAGTCAGGGCATTTTGCTCGGTTTCAACGGTGAGTTCTACCCGCTAGCTACAGCGAGCAGACAAGAAGCTGCCGTGATCTTGTACAGGCTCTTAACGTATTTAGGAGATTTCTAGAAAACAGAATATGAAGGCCGCTCGGTTCTTTGAACTCGGTGGTCTTTTTATTTTTGCTTGACAAAATCGTCAAGGGGTTTTACAATATCGTTAGATGATATCATATAACGATATTGTAATGTGGAGGTGAACTCATGCCAAAGAAAGCACTCGAGAGCTTAACCGAATCCATGTTTTATGTACTCATGGCCTTGCATGCCGCAGCCATGTGTGGCACCGATATTGCTGCGTATATTGAACAACTGACCAGGAGCAGAGTGCTGTTGGGTCCGGCCACTCTTTATACGATTTTGGCAAAGTTCGAAAAAGAGAAATATATTCGTGAAACCGAAGTCGATGGCCGAAAGCGCACTTATGCCTTGACCGATTTAGGCCGTTCGGCTTATGAAGAAGAATTGCTTCGTTTGCGTCAATGCATTGCCGATGCCGAAAGTGAGTTGATAGAATATGACTAACAAGATGAACCCCCAAGGAAAACGCATCATTCGATTTGCTCCCTGCCCGGAGTATGACGTTGAGTGTATGGAGAGTTGGCTAGAGGACATGGCTAGGCAAGGTTTAATTCTTGATGGCGAGTTTTTTCGGTTATATTTCTTTCGGAAGAGTCAACCTGTTGAGGTTCGCTACCGTTTAGAAGCCGCAGCCAAATCTATCTCGATTTTCGATGATCATGGGGGGAATCCGAGCCCCGAAATGCTACAAATCAGTCAAGAATTTGGTTGGGAGTATGTGACCTCCGGTCGAGACTTTTATATTTTCACTAGTCATGATGCTCAAGCTCGAGAGCTGAATACCGATGCTGCAGTGCAAGCGATGACCATAGATTTGGTAAGAAGGCGTGAAACATCAATGTTATTCGCTCTTGTTTCGAATGTTTTTCTGCAAATTGTTATTTTTCAGAGAGGTATTCTCTCTCTGGCAATTAATGTGGCTAGCCGAGTGTATCTCTCTATGCTGTTTTTACTTCTTTGGACCGCTATCAATCAGTTTCAGAAGATAAAACATATAAGGAAGCTTCGAAGTCGATTGCAAGAAGGAGAAACGTTGAGTCACAAACTGAATTGGCAACAGAAAGGGAAGCATAACAAAATAAAGGTGACTCTATACCTAGCTTTTGCTGGCTTTTTCTTTACCAGCTGGCTTTGGGCATGGTATTTGGAGGCATCGGGTGCATTTAGATATGACATGGTTACTTATCATGAACCCATTCCTATAGCAACTCTACAAGATTTATCCCCTTCGGCTGAGTTTGTATATGATGATTTTGTCGTGGGTAATACTATTGAAGTCAAGCAAGATTGGTTAGCTCCTCAGATCATCTCGTTTCATCAAACCGGAAGCTTGCTAAAAGACGGGAACATCGTTTTTAAGGGTGGCTTGGTGGTAGATTACTATCACACAAAAAACCCTTGGCTTGCCAAGCAATTAGCGGATGAACTATTACGAAAAGCTCGATTGGAAGCAAAATCATTTGAAGAACTCCCTTCCCCAGTAGTGAATGTGGATTCAGTGAGCGCATTTAGGGCTATTTTCCCTACGGTTATTCTCTTAGAGGGGTCGAAAGTTGTGAAAGTGGTGTTATATCAATCGATCGAGCAAAATCAGTGGACCATGCAGGAATGGGCAGAAGTTTTCGCCAATAGTTTAAAATAAGAGGAAGGGGTGATTGATTTTGCACCTGCTAGCATCCTTTGAAGATACCGAAACACTGCTGAAGTTGCTGAATACCGAGTATGCAGTTAGTGGTCATACTCTGCAGCAACATCGGAACATGGGCGGCATCGTTTATTTTCTCCAAAGTGCCACGCAACGGTTTGTGTTCAAGATCTTTCGCGCTATCAATACCGAAAATGCGCTGCAGTCGATTCGAATTTTGACATACTTACGTGAAGAAGGGTACCCGGCCGTGACTATCATCCCCACTGTTTCGGGGACAGATCACATTCTTTTGCAGTATCCGGAGGGCGAATGCACGGGTGTGCTCTATCCGTTTATTGAGGGAGAAGAGGTTGAGGGGATTTCGCATGAAAATGCAGCTGAGCTTGGAGAACAGGTAGCCCGCTTGCATCGTTTAATGCTGAGCCCAAAAGCACCTGCGTTATTGCACAGGGGCAAGGAGTTTTATGTCGATCGCTTCATACAAATGCTTGAACGAGATCACTATGACCCGGCGCGAATTCGGGAGTTTGCAGAGTATGGTAATGATCTTTGGAGCAATTTAGCTCCCTTGCCTCAAGGTTTTTGCCATGGTGATTTGCATACTGGCAACATGGTGTTGAATCAACACGGGTTTATCCTCTTCGATTTTGATATTTCTTCCAGCGCTTTTCCGGTGATCGATGTCGCTACACTTTGCGATGAAACCCATTTCAACAATTTTGACACAGATGGTTACGATAAAACCATGCGCATGTTCGAAGCTTTTTACCAAGGCTATTCTCGCTTGCGGTCTTTAAGCGATCCGGAGATTCGAGGGATCTTTGACTTTATTCCCATTCGTCACTACGAATTGTTTGCGACGATTTTTTTGACGCACAACGAGACCATACGGGTGCCTGGTATTGACGAACAATACCACTGGATGATGCGCTGGCGAGAGCTATGCGCTAAAAAACGATAGGAGGTGCTCCCTATGTCATGGGTGGCTGCAATGATTTCTCCGCATCCTCCCTTAATCATTCCTGAAGTTGGCAGAGGCCAAGAAAAGGCAATCTCTGCGACAATTACCGCCTTACAGGAAATGGCAAAGCGGGTGGCATTGCTACGCCCCGATACCATCATCCTGGTTTCACCGCATACAACCATCTATTCCGATTATTTCCACCTCTCACCGGGAAGTGGCGCAAAGGGGAGTTTTGCTGTTTTTTCGGCTCCTCAAGTTCGAATTCAAGTAAACTACGATGCTGATTTGCGGCAACAGATCATCGAGCAAGCTCAAAAAGAAGGAATCATGGCCGGCACCGAGGGAGAGCAAGATGCCGCACTGGACCACGGCACCATGATTCCCCTTTACTTCATTCAACAACAATGGCCTAATGCTTCGGTAGTGCGCATGGGCTTCTCTGGGGGTTCATCGGAGCAGCATGCAGCTTTTGGGCGCGCTATCTCACGTGCGGTAAATGCTTCAGGGAAACGGGTTTTGTTGGTCGCCAGTGGAGATCTCTCGCACAAATTGCTTGCCAGTGGTCCTTATGGCTTTCAAGAAGAAGGCCCGGTGTTTGATCAAATGGTAGTAGATACGATTAAGCAGAATCGCTTGGCCGACTTTTTGGACTACGACAAGGTTACTTGCCGGAGAGCTGCTGAATGCGGATTGCACTCCTTCCAGATCCTTGCCGGTTGCATGGAAGGTCTGGCGGTGGAGAGTGAATTATTGTCGTATGAGGGACCTTTCGGGGTGGGCTATGCTGTTGCTTGGATCGCGATCAAAGAGCAGCTGCAAGACCCTTATGTTCGCTTAGCAAGGCAAGCGGTAGAGCATTATGTTCAACTTGGAAATGAGCTACCTTTGCCGGAAGATTTACCGGAAGCGTTGCTGCAAAGCAGAGCCGCCACGTTTGTCAGTTTGCATCGTAAGGGTAGATTGAGGGGCTGCATTGGAACATTGGAGCCTTGGCAAGACAATGTAGCACATGAGATCATTCAAAATGCGATCAGCGCTTGTTCCAGGGACCCTCGCTTTGCACCGGTGCGGCCGGACGAGCTGGCGGACTTGGAAATTAGCGTCGATGTCTTGAGTCAACCGGAGCCGATCTCGGACTACAGTCAACTGAATGTCAAAGACTTTGGCGTAATCGTTACTTCCGGCCGTAAGCGCGGTGTCTTGCTTCCTGATTTAGAAGGCGTCGATACCGTAGAAGAACAGGTCGCCATTGCCATGCAAAAAGCCGGTATTCATAGCGGAGAGAAGCTACACTTAGAACGTTTTCGGGTGGTTCGCCATGAATGAGTTTATTACGGAAGCTACGGGGGCTATTTGCACTCTGTGTCCCCGCCAGTGTCATATAATGGAAGGAAAACGGGGCTACTGTGGTGCTCGCACGGTTGTTCAGGGCCGCGTGGTTTTGGCTGAGACCGGAAGGCTATCGGGTTTAGCACTGGACCCTATTGAGAAAAAGCCTTTTCAGCGGTTTTATCTTGGGGCAAATGTGTTATCGCTGGGGTTTTTTGGCTGCAATATGCTGTGTCCCTATTGCCAAAATCATGAGATTTCGCATCCATCTTTACAAGATCGTCCGCGGCCTGTGCGGAAAATGACTGCTGAACAAATCGTGGATTTGGCCAAAAGTTTGATTCCACAAGGCAATATTGGGGTGGCCTATACCTACAATGAGCCGCTCACCTCGTTTGAGTTTGTCTTGGAAACTGCCAAAAAAGTTCAGGAAGCAGGCATGAAAAACGTGGTCGTCAGCAACGGCTGTTTCGAGGAATGGGTGATTAAAGCTCTACTACCTTACGTGGACGCCTGGAATATCGATTTGAAGTCGTTTAACGAAGAGACCTATCGTCAGTTGGGAGGAGAGTTGGGGACGGTTCTCCGCTCGATTCAACGCATTTCCGGGAGGAATCATCTGGAAGTTACGACCTTGATCGTACCCGGCCAAAATGATTCGGAAGATGAAATCGATGCCATGAGTCGCTGGTTGGCTTCTGTAGATCCGCAGATTCCGCAGCACATCAGCCGCTCCTTTCCGCATTGGTTGAGACCCGATTTGGTCCCGCCGCCTGTGTCAACAATGATGCGTTTGATTAAGATTGCCAAGCAACACCTACGCTTTGTCTATGGGGGTAATTTCAACATGCTATAGAAAGGGGCGCATTATGGTAGAAGAACAGTGGCTACAAAAATTGCGAGAGCAAGAGAGTTTAGAGGATGTTGCAACGTTGGCGAAGACATGTCAGCGCTGCCCTTTGCGTGCTGGGTGCAAGCAGGTTGTGGTGGCGACGGGATCCACCTCCGCGCGCTTGATGTTGGTCGGCGAGGGCCCGGGGGCAGAGGAAGATCAGCAAGGGGAGCCCTTTGTAGGAAAGGCGGGGCAATTGCTGGACCGTATTTTAGCAGCCGGGGGATTTTCACGGCAAAGCAATGTTTACATTACGAACGTCGTCAAATGCAGACCACCACAGAATCGAGTTCCTACCGAAGAGGAGAGGCAAGCCTGTTTGCCGATTTTGCGACAGCAATACCGAATACTAAAACCTACTATTATAATGCTTTTGGGAGCAACTGCTGTTCAAGGTTTATTGGACCCAGAAGCAAGAATTACAAAGATGCGTGGAAATTGGGTGGAGAAAAACGGGGTTTGGTTCATGCCGACCTTTCATCCGGCGGCATTATTGCGCAATGAGCAGTTAAAAAAGGATGTTTGGCAGGACCTAAAACAGGTCGTCCTGAAATACCGCGAACTCGTCGATGAAAAGCATTTTCCCGAATTAAAAGTGTAAGAAAGAGAAATGATTTCCGACTGTTAAACCCGACAAAAAAGATGAAGAAACCTGCTTGACAAGCGGCATCAAAACGGGTATTATAACAAAGCGCTCGTGAGGCAGCAGTCTTTATAGTGCAACAGATCCTTGAGAACTAAACAGCGAAAAATAAAATGTGACGAAGAAAAAGGGTATACTTTTATTAGAAATGGGTGTTAGAGCTCATTTTTAAGATAGGTGTATTTTACTGGCGATTCTAATAAAATCGTTGGAGCTAACTTTCTTTCAGAAAGTTAGTGACCGGTCAATTCAAAAACGAGGGATCGAAGGCGACTCTTACTGTGCGGTAGGGGAAAGCCGAAGGGATCTCAAAAAAGTC
>Ga0228535_1000994_pt1 | contig 56755 bp, 37 predicted proteins | sample SJ1metagenome_FD_168457 | JGI IMG/M metagenome (GOLD analysis project Ga0228535, IMG submission 168457) | Enriched culture of PCE-dechlorinating microbial communities from Ithaca, New York, USA - SJ1 | ecosystem: Engineered > Modeled > Simulated communities (microbial... > Unclassified | place... | reverse complement strand
CATGCTACGTGAGGAGGACAGTGCCCTGCGCGCCTTCCGGTTGTTGTTGTCAAAAAATATCGCCCTGACCATTAAAAAGGGAATGTCGCTTTTTGGTATCGACGTACCGGAGCGAATGTAGTACTGCACTGCGTAAAAAGATCCATCGCATCCGTTCCCTGTGGCGGCGCAAACCAACAGACCTGTATTTTGAATGGCGACCCCGGCCAGGAAAGCTTCCTATTTTTTAAAGAGAATAGTCTTCTCCTCTGCGGCACTTTGTCTGGCAGCATCCAATATTTTAACGACAATCAGATTATTTTCCAGCGAAGAAAGGTCTGTTTTTTCCACTTTGAGTTCTTCCCTGATTACTTTCGCGAAATAACTAAACGGATCCTTTGCAGCCATAGGGAACCCGTCGACTTTTATCTCCTGCCTGGGTACCTTACGGGTCAAACGATACTCCAGGTCGTGTGCATTGTGTGCAGTGACATATCCTTCTTTTCCGTAAACAGAGATATCCTTCCTGTCTACGGGCCAGTTCCATGATCCCTGAATGACTGCCTGCGCGTGCGGATAGGTCAGGATGATCGTAGCCTGGTCATCCACTTTGGGATAAACATCCGGCTTGATTGTCTGTAAAACAGCTGTCACCGTTTCAGGTTCTTCATTCTGCATGATCCACGTCATCAGGTTGGCGCCGTAACAGCCAAAATCGACAACCGCCCCACCCCCGTTCAACACCGGATCGGTGAGCCAGGCAAGGAACTCCGGTGAGCAGCCTATCTCCACCGGTCCCTTATGTCCGTCGTTGATCATTACTTTATTGATCTCGCCAATTTCCTTTTTCTCAATTGCCATTTCAAAAAGTTTGTAATGTGTAGGATACCACGAAGTCTCGTAATTGGTGAGCAGAAGAATATGGTGTTTCCTTGCCAAACCCGCCATTTTATCTGCATGCTCCGCATTCACGGCCAACGGCTTTTCCACCATTACATGAATTCCTTTCGGTGCACATATCTCCACTGTGCTCAGATGATCATATATAGAATTAAAAGCAACCACACCTTCAGGCCTGGTCTCTCCGATCATTGTCGCAAGATCATCATACACGATAGCCATATCAAATCCATACCGGTCTGCAAGCGCATGTGCTTTTTCTTTATTGGACTCGGCGATGCCGACAATTTGAATATCGTTTCGTTCCTTGTGATTTTTCAATAGACCGTGAATATGGTCATGAGACAAGCCGTCAATACCAATTCTTACCGGTCTCTGTTGTGCGAGCATGATGACGGGCCACAGAGATAAATTCAATAAAAGAGCGAGTGTTGTAATACTTTTTACCATGATACCTGATATTTATCTTAAAACAATTTTGTCTTCCCGCTTGCAACTTCCGGAATGTGCAATCTGATATTCAGCCTGTTGTTAAGCTTTTCAATCAGGTAAGCCGAAAAAAGAGGCGATGATTTTTCCACATTCTGATGTATAAAAAAACAGAGTTGCTTCAATCCGGTTTCTTTCCACTGCACAATTCGTTCTACCCAATTGTCTATGCGCCGGAAATCTATTTGGTCCACATTACAACCAACAAAACGAATGAAAGCTATGGGAGTAGTCAGTCGCATATGCATCATGTCACGTCTGCCGGCAGTGTCGACAATGATATTGGTTGTATGCTGTGTCTCCAGAAAACGACAATATTCGCCCCAGATGTCTTTGTCCCGATACCATTCTTTTCCACGAACTTCCACCGCGAGCGGAATAACCCTCGGAAAGTCTGTTATAAATGCTTTCAGCTTGTCATAACTATTGACACCAAAGTTTTCGTGCAATTGCAAAAAACACATTCCAAGCTTCTCCTCGAAATGCGAAATGGCATCGCAATAGATACTCGTCAGCTCTTCCACATTACTCAACCGGCGCATATGACTGATCGATTGTGTGATTTTAGGGAAAAATTTAAATCCCTCCGGTGTCTTGTTTTTCCATTTCAATACCTGTCCAGCTTCAGGCATATTGTAAAACACGGAATTCATCTCAATGGAATTGAACTGTCGGGAATAATAGGTGAGTTCATCTTTTGTGCCTTTTGGATAGAAACCCTTCAAATCGGTTTTATTCCATTTCGCACAACCTATATAGACTTCAAAAGAATCATCAGCCCCGTTATTCAAAACCTTCAGCGTGGCTGAATCATCGACAGGAATACTGAAATCTATGATCGTGGGGTCATCTACTTTTCCAAAATTCATACGATCACTTTATTTTTTGACACCATGGTTATTTACTGAAACCCCTCTCATCAGTCATTATTGATATATCTTACAAATGCCACACAATTTCCATCGGGCGACCAGCTATGTACGTTAAATGAACCCTGGCCGCCATAGAAAACGGGTGTCAGGTCACGCGCCTCTTTTGAATCCACGTTCAACAATCGCAATTTCACATTCTTCCCGAATGGATGCCTGCCTTGCTGGTCTTCGATATAAGCGATATAAGCGACGCTTTTGCCCTCGGGTGAGGGATGAGGAAACCAGTTGTCGTAATCGTCGAAGGTAAGTTGCGTCTGTTCGCTTCCATCTGGGCGCATCCTGTACAGATGCATCCGCCCTGTACGATGACTGTTGAAATAAATCCACCGTCCATCGTAACTGTACTCCGGACCATCGTCGAGTCCCTCTGCATTGGTCAGTCGCACCTCTTCGTCAGTATAAACATCTGTTTTGTACACATCCCATTCGCCGTTTCGCATGGCACAATAGGTCACCCAGCGATTATCGGGACTTACACCATGCCAGTAACTGGGATAATTACTGGTTATCAACCGTGGTACGCCACCCATTGCCGGCAGCATGAAAATACGTGAACCACCTTTTGCCGAGCTTACTCCGGGAACATTATGACTGATGATCAGCCATCTGCCATCGAAGGTCAACCCGTGGTCATTGTTACACCGGTCAGCAAATCCGGTATCAATGATGCCTAGTTTTTTGCCGTTGACCGATACCCTTTCCAGCTTTCCGTCTGCATTTACAATCAGATATTTCCCGTCGCGGGACCAGTTAGGTGCTTCAAAATGACGACTTTCGCGCAGGATAACCTCTTCTTTCCCGGTTCTTACATTAAGAAGTACCAGCTCGCTTTCTAGATTTTGTGGAACCTGAGCAAGCGCTGCCATAGACATAAAAGCAGATAAAACAATAAAAAAAAGTTGTTTCATATCATCGGTCCTTTGAAAATAATTTGACTAAGCTGAGTAGGAACAGCAAATGTAATAATTATTTTATTTCAACCAATTATGCTTTTTTGCATAATGCTTTTTTGCATAATTGGAAAAGCTGTATATCTTTGTAAAAAACTATGCGAGTATGAATCCTTTCACTTTTGGCACAGTAGCAACCGGAGAAAGTTTTTATGACCGTCACAAAGAATGTGATCATATTGTAAAGACTCTTGCCGGTGGAAATAACATGGTTTTGTATGCTCCCAGAAGATTTGGTAAAACATCATTGGTTGTAAAGGCTATACAGCTGTTAGAAGAACAAGGATTTATTTGTATTTATTTTGATTTCATGCCAGTATTTTCTGTAGAATCCTTTGTTCGGCTTTACACCAAAGCAGTGGCATCGAAACAACGCAATTTACAAAGATTTGCTGAAACATTTAATTCTATTGCTAAAAACATCCGTCCTGTAATTAGATTCACCCCTGACGGAAATCCTGAACTATCCCTTGATATTACTAAAAAACAAATCGATGAAACGGATATTTCCCAATTACTGGATATTTCGGAAGCACTCGCCGGGAAGAAAAAAAGGGTTCTAATTTTTTTCGACGAATTCCAGGAAGTTGAGAAATTGAATAAAATCAATTTTGAAGGTCTTTTACGTAGTAAAATACAACACCAAAAACATGTTAATTACATTTTCTTCGGTAGTAAAACGCACATAATGCAGGCAATGTTTAATGATAAAAAAAGGCCCTTTTATCATGCAGCAACGCAGATGACTATTAATTATCTACCAAAGAAAGAAACAATTCATTTTTTACAGAATAATTTTGCAAGAAAAGAGATAAAACTTGATTTGGAAATTGCCGAATATATTATCAAAGCAGCTGCCAATATCCCACATTATATCCAGCAATTGGCTTCTGAAATCTGGTCAAATGTATCACATCATGCCGACATATCTCATGAAATAGTAGATGAATGTATCTTACAAGTTGTCGCAATGAAAAGTGATTATTTTATGGAATTATTTGAAAATCAGTCCACAAGCAAGAAGCAATTATTGATTGCATTGTGCACTGGCGGAGAAAACATTTTCTCAGAGTCCTATAAAATAACACACCGTTTACCCAGTTCAGCTACCTTGCAAAGAGCTGCAAAAGAACTTACAAATGACGGAGTAATCGATAAGATTGACAGTGAATATTTTATTACTGATCCATTTTTCAAACTTTTCCTGAAAAGGACTATGTTATAAGTGAGAAATTATATGCATGACCTCTCTCCATATGAATGCGCGAAAGAATTTGCAACCCACACTGCCCGGAACATATTTATAACAGGAAAAGCCGGAACGGGGAAGACTACCTTCCTGCGTCAGTTTCGTGCCGAGACGACGAAGCAGCTGGCAGTGGTGGCACCCACGGGCGTGGCCGCTGTCAATGCCGGCGGGACAACCATCCACTCCTTCTTTCAGTTGCCCTTCACTCCTTTCACGCCAACCCCGGCCGGACGGGAAGCGATGATCGCACGCATGAAGATGAACAGCGCCCGTCGCAACGTGATCCGTGAGTTGGAGGTGCTGGTGATCGACGAGATCAGCATGGTGCGGGCCGATGTGCTGGATGCCATCGACACGGTGCTGCGCCATGTGCGTCACCGCCATGCCGAACCCTTTGGTGGTGTGCAAATGATTTTTATCGGCGATCTCTACCAGCTGTCACCAGTCGCCAAGGCGGATGAATGGCAGATCCTATCAACTTATTACCAGGGAATTTATTTTTTCCACAGTTACGTCATGCGGGAGGCTCCTCCTGTTTATGTGGAATTTGACAAGATCTTCAGACAGTCAGACAACGTTTTTATCAAGATTTTGAATGAGGTGCGAAACGATGCCCTTTCTCCGGAAGGGTATAGCTTGCTACAAAGCCGCTACGAGCCGCATTTTAACCCGTCGCCCGAAGAAAATTATATTACGCTTACCACGCACAACTTCAGTGCGGATACCATCAACTTCGCTGAATTAAAAAAAATCACCACGAAGATACATCTATTCAAAGCGGTGGTGAAGGGTGAGTTTCCGGAGAATGCATTTCCTGTGGAGCAGCAGCTTGAACTGAAGGAGGGTACCAAGGTAATGTTCGTGCGGAACGATACCGAAACACCCCGACGCTTTTTCAATGGAAAAATAGGCACCATCAGCCGCATCCGCGACGAGGTGGTTACCGTACATTGTCCCGGCGATACGGATGAAATAACTGTCTCGCCGGTGACCTGGGAGAATATCCGCTATACCACCAACCCGGAAAATCAAACGGTGGAGGAGGAGATCATCGGTACCTTCGAACAGCTCCCCCTGCGGCTTGCCTGGGCCATCACCATCCACAAAAGCCAGGGCCTTACTTTCGACAAAGCGATCATCGACGCGGGAAAAGCCTTTTCACCGGGACAGGTCTACGTGGCACTGAGCCGATGCCGTTCGCTCGACAGTATGGCGCTGAAAAGTCCCATCAACCGTTACAGCATTGGGGTGGACGAACAGGTTGTCCGCTTCTCCTCCTCCCGGCCGGAAGTGACCGGGGTTGTTGAGGAGCTCCACTCGGCAAAGGAACAATTCAGGACGATGTTAGTGCTGCAACTGTTCGACTTTTCGCCTCTCCTTCAAATGGCACGCTCCTGGTACTTCGCAACCAAAGAAAACGAATCCTCCTTTAACGAAGGAACCATTCCTTTTGTGGATGGAATCCGCAAACAACTGGCAGAAATAGAGCAGGTAGCCAGTAAATTCAGGATGCAGCTGCAGCAAATAATCCGTCAAACTCCGGTCGACAGCACCTTCCTCGCAGTACGGATCAACGCTTCCGCGGCCTATTTTGTCGATAAAATTGATACCTTGTCACGCTCGATACAGGAATCGGCAGCAACCACCGATAACAGGGCGAATGCACGGGAGTACGACGATGATATCACCGCCATTTTTACTGCGGCAGCCCTGAAGAAGCAGCTGATCAGCGCTACCGCGGCGGACTTCAGCGTAGAGGCATATTACAAGGCACGGAGTCTGTTCAGAAAACCGGCTTTGGTTGTCACTTCCTACAGTCGCGACAGCAAGGGAGAACAACTCAAGTCGATCCACCCGGAGCTGTTGACCGAACTGGTGCAACTGCGAAATAAAATCAGCAAAGAAGAGAGCCTGCCGGTATACATTGTCGCATCGGTGAAAACACTGGTGCAAATGGCCGATTACCTGCCGGAGACAGAAAAGGAGTTACTGAAGATCCACGGTTTCGGAAAGGTTAAAGCAGAACGCTTCGGTGCACAGTTTCTTGAGATGATCCATAACTATATCACAGCATATGGAATTGAATCACGCATGATTCACTTTAAGGAAGACAAAAAGCAGAGAAAGAGAAAATAATCAGACAGAGCCTTTACGGTAAAATAAACCGGTTACTTCACATGAATAACAGGTGTAACCTAATCTTCTTTTCGTTTCTTACACTTTAGACACGAATAATGCAGAAAAGAATGAGCGAAATTTGAAAAAACAAAAAAATCCGGCATATCACTATACCGGAGGTCGGAACTGAACACTAAGAGGCATTTATTGCACTTCCTGTGCAAAAAACTTCTTCACATTCACTTTCCGGGTTTTTATCCCGATGACGAACGGTTCCAGTTCGTTCACTCTGCCAACTTCCATCCTGAAGTTTTGTACTGGTTCCGCACAATCGGTATGCTCTACCAATGTCCTCTTATCTAGTGTGATGGTATATTCCCCCACAGGAAGGAAGGCAATAAAACGGCCGTAGTCGTCGGTTACCACTGTTTGCTGAAACCTCCCTCCGTGACCGCTGATGGTGAAGCGGAATCCTTCGTTCCGCTGCACGATCTCCACGCTGTTCTCGCTCGCCTCATAGCGAATGCTGCCCTGCAGGGTGCCGCTCTGGCGAAGGGGTATCTCTGTCACTGTTTTGAAACGGTTGACTTCAATCTCCTGTTGACCAAACGACCATTCACCGGTTTGCATCGGTTTGACGGAATAGTTTCCAAAGGGTACGGAGGTATAGCGCACTTCGCCGTTACTACCTGAGACAAATGCTTTCCGGTCGATGTCGAGCAGATAACCTTCCGCCGGTGTATCACCCTTATCGTAGCGGCCGTTGCCATTGTAGTCGTAATAAACTTTCGCAATCAGCGTACTTTTCTTCCCTGTCAGCGGCTGCCCTTTTCTAAATTGATAGCGTACACCCACCTCCAGGTTCAAAATATCCCTGTTTTGCATGAAGGGATACTGATACCAGTACCCACTGAAAGAGAGGGAGAAATTATGTCGGGTGAAATACCTTGCTTGTATGTTCACCGATGGCACACTGCCCTGGTACACATCGCGTGTAAAGTTGAATCCGGAGGTGAGTTGAATTTTTTTTGAAAAGCGATGGTTGACCAATGCAGATGCGGAGAACCGGGTAAACATCCGGTTTTGTTGTTGCGCCATTACCTGCTCATAGAGATAGTAAGCCCCCTGCTGCCAGGTAATCCCGGTGGTGAGCCATCGGTATGCGTAGCTCAATGACGCCTTTCCCTGTCTCTCGCGGCTTTTATTCACAGGGTTTCGATAGTATCCTCCCTCCAGACTGCCATAGAGAGAGTGGTTACCGGCAGGATGCTGCCACCGCCATTGCCATCCCAGACGGTGGGCATCCATTGTCAGATTTCGGTCTGCAGCCCCTTCTCCTACATATCTTGAATAAGAAGAAGAACTTTCTCCCTGGTAATTGTACATCAAGGATGAGGTAAAACCGGGAAGAGGGGGCAATGAGACGGAGAAACTCCCAAAGCTGTTCTGTGACCGATAATTGTAGTTGTAAGCATAAGATTTGGGCTCCGATTTATTGTAGCTGAAGGAGCCATTCAGGTGGATACCGTCAGTAATTCTCTTGCTGATATTTTGGTTGAATGATGTCACTCCCTTACGGTTACCCGAGAAGTAAGGATCGCTGTAGTAAGCCGATCCGTTTAATATGAGATCGGAAAAAAGAGTACCCTGATAGCGTAGTTCGGCTGTACCGGTGAGTTTACTACCCTCCATATCCCAATATTGCGCCATCGAACCGTAACCCATCATCTCCAGCTCCCACAGGTCGTTGAAACGGAAACGCCATGCGAGAGAGCCTACCTGAAATCGGGCCTGTTCATAAGGATTGCGCTGAAAGATATAGCCCACTGTAGCTCCCGTTCTCCCTGTGCTTGCTCCCAACTCTCCTTTTATAAAAAAAGAGTAATAATCGTCAAACCATGGATTGCCGGATAACAGGTTGTAGTTTTGGTCAATGGCACCAATGGTCAACCGTTTGTTTCGGGTACTGTCGGAGAAGCTTGCTTTCGCCCCTCTGCCATAGAGTGAAAGCTCTGCCTGTTCACCCACATTTCCCAAAGAAAACTCATGCTCATGGAGCCGGTAGGTAAGCGATGTATTGGTCACATAGGGGAGGGGCTGGATGTTATACTGATAGATGTTGCCCTTAAGGTGCAAAAATCCTGCAGGCAGATCGAGGTAACCCCCTCCCTGTAACTGGATGGTGGAGGACACATAGTTATAGGTGCGATAGCTCAGCTGAACCGCATTGTCTGATATGCCCTCGCTGTATTCTGTCATCTGATCAAGCAGGAAAGAGTTGTAACTGCGCCGGGTACTGATGTTGTGGATGGTTATCGTTCTGGAGTCGACTATTTTTTTCTCACTCCCCTTCATGGCTGTTATCCGCACCTCAAAACGTTCCGCGGCAAGCAGGTTGCTGCTCGCGATAAAACTGTGGATAAATTCCCGTTGCTCCCCGGGTAGCACGGATGCGGTCATTTCGGTGAAGGGTGCCGCACTCCGCAGATTGGGCACATTGAACACCAGCGTTATCTGTTCGGAAATATTTCCGTTGTTCTTGATCGTCACACGGAGCCGCACTGAATCTTCGGGATTGGTAATCAGCACCGGAGCATTATCTGTCAGCAATATAAGCTGTTCATGTCGTTTAATCTCCAGCGATGTCTCGCGACTTACCACGTGTTCTTTGGCTTCGTTCAACAAATCATACCGTATCCGCTTCTCACCTGCGGTCAGATCTTTTGTCAGCAGCAGCTTGAAGGAAGCAAACCCGCTGTCGCCCGCAGCTATGTATACCGTCCGTTCATCCTGGGAGAGCACCCGAATACCGGTAGGCGCGTTTACCCCGATGATGCCGCTGAAGGCACTTTCGGCGTGATTGACCACTTTGAGCACATGACTCAGCAACTGTCCTTTGTCTGACAGGGTACTTATTTCAAGATCGACAGGCGGTACAGCAACTATTCCTGCTTTCGTTGCAAAAAGAAAATGAAAGCAAGCCAGAAAAACGAGTACAGCTATTGATCCTGTTTTACGCCACATTGCTATTGGGGGGTAATTTCGAAGAGCAGACTGGTACTGTATTGTTCGGTGGGAATATTAAAAATCCGGGAATCATTGGGCACGGTGGTGAATGTCAAATTATATTTTTTCTCACCACTTCCGGTTGCTGCACCGTTGAGCATTGGTACCATCGCACCGGAGAGCGGCATGGAGGAAATGGATTGTGTATTGTCCGACAATTGAATCCGTACCAAATCCAAAGGCAATATATTCCCCGATGTAGAAGATAGATTGGGGTAAATGGAACTCACCCTTAACTGATAAGCTACATTGGATTTTACAGTTATACCGTTGGGATAGGTGATGTTTTTCCCGTTCACATAATCGGCTGCAGTATTAAATTCCATATTCACGGTCGCCGGATCAACAAGAATGGAATAATTATTTGCATTGGTAGAAAGCTTGTGAACCTGTAAGATGTCGTACGTACGGTGAATGGTAAATACATTCCCCCCGATATAGGCTTTGAACTCGAAAGGAGCTGAATAAGTAATTGTCTTGTTGCCGTTGTCATCATCCAGTATATCTAGGTAGCCTCCCCCGATGGCAGCCAGCTGAAAATTCATCTGAAACTGATAATAGACAAAATTATTTCCCACCTTATTGGATAACGCCACGTTTGCGCCATTTACCAGGTCTCTTTCCTGTGAACCGAGCAGCATCACGGGATAAGGAACGTTAATTTGATTGACACCCGGAATATTGATGACGGGCTGCCCTTCGGTACTTGTCAGGATAAGGCCCACTTTGTCGGACGGGAAAACCTTCGTGCCATCTTTTGAAACAATATTGCCTGTCAGCCTGACTGTAACCCGCCAGTTCTCCGCATATAACTGTGTTCCCCATTGCTCCTTAATGGCAAGCGTATAATAACCGTTGGTGGTGATGCCGTTATAGGAATATATTCCTATATAGGGATTTCCCCATAACTCAAACTCTTGTGTATAGGATGGCAATGTAACGACGAAAGCGATGCAGCAATATAACAGACTGCGTTTACTCATGGCTGAATTCCAATTCTGCTGCTTCCAATGCGGTCTCATCACCATAATCGAGTATGACGGTGGCGGTATAATCTCCTTTTACCAGAGGTTCTTTGATAGGAATATCTATCTTACGCTGGTCACCCGGCATGGTGTAAAATTCGCTCTCACCCAGCGATACCTCCTTACCAGTAGTGCGGTTAAACAAAGTGGTTTTTAAGATGCCGTTCACCCAGGTGTTCCCTTTGTTGTGAAAAAGAAGCCCGATGATATTATTTTCTCTGTCCAATGACATATTTTCAATTTCCAGTTGTTTTTGCTCCTGCTGCAGACCTTTCCGATAGATTTTGATTCCCTGACGCACATTGATCCGGATAGCTGTGCCGCGGGCATCCACACCATCTACCGGATTCATCTGGGTCACATAAAGCATGGATGTCTGGACGTTCTCTTTCGCTTCAATTCCAGCAGGCACCGTCATCACAAGCGTGATATTGCGACTCTCTCCCGGTTCCAGCGTGATATAGGTTCCTTCCGGCAGGCTGAGCCATGACGCGCAACTGTTTAGGAGTGTGTCAGGCGGCAGCATGATATTATTGCCGTTTTCATCGTATTTCCAGTCGCCAAAAGTGATGGAAAGATCGAGCGTATGTTGTTTGCTGGTATTATTCACCAATATCTGCTGGGTAGCGCTCTCACCTGCACCCAGTGTATAATACACCCTCGGCGGGGAGACCGATAACCCTACCTGTGCCCTGAGCATGGGGGAAAGGACAAGAAAGATACCGCATACCAGGATTGAGCGTTTCAATGGCCAATTTCTCATATGTGACAGGTTTTCGTTACTGAAGCGTGATTAAACTAAAAAAAGGGAAGGTATGGTCGAAAAGAAAAGACACCCCTCCCTTTTTGTGTGAAATAAAATATTTTCAAATCGTTGTGATAGTATAGGTCAGGGTGGTGGTAAACACGGTGGCCCCGTCACCATCCACGTGAGAGACGTTATACCCGTCGATATAGGCTTCGGCAGCATCTTCCGTGTTGTCATATTCCACATCGAACTCGAGGTCTTTACCCCCCCCGTTGGATTGGATAAGTATTTGATCAGTAGTTGAAAGTGCCTTTGCTACATCAATAACTGCGTATGTTCTTGGGTTACCTACTGATTTCGAAGCTTTCACGCTGACGTCACCTACAGGAATGGTCAGATTGGTATTCCCGGATGTAAAGTTTGCAGCCGATGCTTTTACGTTCACCACAAATCCTCCGGTACTAAAGACCTTGAGGTGTTTTGTTTTGACAGCCAAAGTAACCCCATCTGTATAGTCAGTTTCTGTTTGATACAAAAAGTCTACTGTCTCCTGTGTTGGATTGACCGTGATTGTTTGTACCGGTTTGAACTTCAGATTCAACGTCACATTATCTGTGTTTTCTGCCATTGCACTGTTTGCATTAGCAAGACCAAGAAGGAAAAGCGCACATGCGATAAATAAATTTTTTGTTTTCATTCTAATTAATTTGATGTGATTTTAAAGAATATTGCTGTAAATATATAAAATTACTTTTATTGCCTTAGTTTATTGTCCTTCAACCGGCATTGTTGTATTTTTAAGACAAAATATATTCAATTCAAGACGACGAGTCCGGTAAAAACAGATAATTGTTATTTTTCAGTTTGCTGTGATGATAAATTGTTATTTACCTTCTCGTTTATCGCTCTAATTTGCAATTTTCGTTAATTATGTCCATTTTATTAAATTATTAGAGAAAACGGGACAATTAAACAAAAAAATATTTCAACACTCTATGTATCAACGGGTTGCTGTGAGACAATATTTTTTCGCCGCAAATATACGACCTGTTTCGTTGTTATACAAATAAAAGACATATATTTAACTTTATTTAAAGTTATTCTTATTTTATCAGAATTACGTCAAAAACCATCTTGCTTATTTTGTGCATCTTACCTAATCATTACATAAATATGCTGAAATCCATGTATTGTCCGTAAAATATAATACTCGACTCTTCTTTTTCCAATTCTAAATATTCGCTGAATAACAGTTTATTCTGTTAAAAAGTGGTTCCGAACCTGAAGGAAATAAGATTTAACACACCCATGAAGTTTCATTTCCTTTGAAAAAATTTAACAGTATTCTACATATAAATCACGATACAAATGAAATAAAAAAGACAATATATACAATAAAAATGGACATTTCCTGGATAATTCGCTTGCAAACGATTACAAATAATGATTGATTGAATAAGGTGAAACTCCATCCTATCGGGTAGTTATGGTATAGGTTACATTTGTGCTATATACCGTTTCAACTCCGTCGGAACTGACATATTTGTCGATATACTTTTGTGCCAATCCGGCAATCCTGTTATCGTAGGTAACATTGTATTTCAGGTTTCTCCCTCCGCCTTCGGACTCGATGATGGGAACGGAGGTCGCAGAGAGGGTTGCTTCTGTATAGCGGGCATGTGTTCCGCTGTTGGAACCGTCACCTGCCCTGACAATCACATCACTTACCGGAATGGTCTCACTGCCGCCCGACCGTGAAAAGCCAGCATAGCCACCGGCTACCGTAACCTGGAAGCCGCCGCTACTGAACACAGTGAGATGATCGTCTTGATTGATAGCTACTCCGTTCTCATAATCTTCGGGAGTGGCATACACAAGATCGGTGGTTTGCTGGGAGGTTTGTACGGTAATCGTCTGTACCGGAAGAAACCGGATGTTCACAGTGACAGCGGCGGTATGCGACTGCGCTCCGGCGTGTTCCGCCAAAAAAATCTGGCAGACAAGCAGCGTTGTTAAGGTTATCGGAATATTCAAAAAAACCTTCCTCTCTTTTAAATACTATCTTTCTGAGGAGAAATTTATAGAATAATTTTATTAAATCCAAGCAAAATTGGATGTTTTTTCATAAATTACATCTTAAAGACAGGTTGTTAGCAAAAGAAAGACAAATGACGGGAGGGAGGAGAAAAAGTTCATGAGTCCGCGGAATCGATCAAGGCAAAACACAGATCAGAAGGCTGTGAAGGATCAGAGGGAAACATAAACTTTATTTTCCTGGTGATTTAACCTGACAGGTTCCATTTTTTGCAGTTCCTGCAATGTTTTGTCAATGGTAGCCTGATTTGTGGTGAGTGTATAACTACAATTGAGCGAATCGAGAACAGCCTGGATTGTCTCGCTGGCTCTATATGCGTTCACATTAAACGAAGTATCCATGACCGCTGTCCGGGTGCTTTGGGCGTGTATTACAAATGACGTCTTTTATCAGGACGCCGGCGGCCATCTTGAGAGCAATCCTCCTCATTCTTCTCAGTAGAATGAACAAAGCATGGCCTTCGTTCCGGCTATATCCAGACATTTTTTATATGGAATTAAGAAGAGTCCGGGCGAATGTAATCAGCTACATATGTTGCACAATATTGTTCAAAACATCTTTACAATCCGGTCTATGCCTTTCACAAATAAATCGATCTCTTCTCTTGTATTGTAAAAGGCAAAGGATGCCCGCACATTACCATCAATTCCCAATACCCGCATCAACGGTTCGGCACAGTGGTGGCCGGTGCGTACGGCAATACCCATTTTATCGAGTAGCGTGCCCATGTCGTATGGGTGAATACCTTCCACAAGAAAAGAGATCACGCTGCTTTTTTCGCCGGCAGTTCCAAGAATTCGAAGTCGGGGAATGGCAAGCATCTGTTCCGTGGCATATTGCAACAACATATGCTCATATGCGGCAATATTTTTCAACCCAATGGAGGAAACGTAGTCCAAAGCAGTAGCCAGGGCAGCCGTACCCACGAAATCGGGTGTTCCTGCCTCAAATTTAAACGGAAGCCTGTTGAAGGTTGTCTTCTCAAACGAAACACTGGCAATCATCTCCCCCCCCCCCTGATAGGGAGGCAGGGCATTCAGCCATTTTTCTTTTCCGTACAACACACCCACGCCGGTAGGGCCATAGATCTTGTGGGAGGAAAAAGCAAGAAAGTCGCAATCAATTTGTTGAACGTCTACCTCACAATGCTGTACACTCTGGGCTGCATCTATTAAAACAGGGATATCATGTCTATGGGCTGTTGCCACGATTTTTTGAACCGGATTGATTGTGCCCAGCACATTCGAAATATGGGTTATCGCGATAATTTTGGTACGTGGTGTGATCAGTCTTTCTAATTCATCCAGAAGTAATTCACCTTTTTCATTGATGGGAGCTATCCTGAGTTTCAGTCCGAAGATACCCGCCTGCAACTGCCAGGGTACGATATTGGAGTGATGCTCCATGGCAGTGATCAGTATCTCATCACCTTCCCGGCAAAAGGTACGGCAATAAGAGGATGCTACCAGGTTAATCGACTCAGTAGCACCGCGCGTGAAGACGATCTCATTTTCGGATGCAGCATTTATAAACCGTGCCACCGTCCGTCGTGCTGCCTCGTGTTCATCCGTGGCGGCCTGGCTCAGGAAATGCACTCCCCTGTGCACATTGGCGTTTACGGTTGAATACATTCCTGTAATCTTATCCATCACACAATGTGGCTTCTGCGTGGTTGCCGCGTTGTCGAGATAAACCAGCGGCTTGCCGTATACCTCACGTGAGAGGATCGGAAAGTCGCCCCGTATCTTATATATATCCAGTTCTTTCAATTGTTTATAATCTGCAGTCAGTATCCTGTGCTAACTTGTCAATCAATAATTACTAATTCTCATTTGCATACGTTACAATTCCCGCAACGCATCAACTCGCCCCGGAAACGCTTGTTGATCAAGCTCGTCAGTCGTTCCTGCAAACTTTCTATGCGCACCATGTCTACCACATCACGCGTAAAGGCCACCATCAGGAGAAGGCGTGCCTCTTCCTTGTCGATACCACGTGCGCGCATATAGAAGAGTGCCTCCTCGTCAAGCTGCCCTGTGGTGAGGCCGTGGGAACATTTGACATCATCGGCATAAATCTCAAGCTGCGGCTTGGAGAACATCTGTGCCGAATCTGAAGTCAGCAAGTTGCGATTATTCTGATATGCCATCGTCTTCTGTGCGTCTTTCTCCACCTGAATCTTGCCGCAAAAGACACCTGTTGCCTGATCGTTCAGCACGTTTTTAAACAATTCATTACTCATGCAATTGGGGCTGAGATGATCGAGAAAAGCGAAATTGTCAATGTGCTGTTTCTTGTCGCAGATGGCCAGACCTCCGGCATGTGCCTCGGCATGTTCTCCAAGGAGCCGGAAACGATAGTTGTTTCGTGTATATCCGTTGTGCAGCGTGATACTACTGGTCACCACGTTGGAATGGCCTCTCTGCTCGCTAAACAGGTTGTTGAGCCGGGTCACCTTTTCTGAGTTTTCTTCAAGCTCGTATATATCCACCTGGGCAGAAGCACCAGCAAAGACTTCAGTCACCTGGGTCACCACAAAATGAATATCATCCACGGTATGGTCGCATATCAGCAACTTCACCTGGGCATTTTCTTCGGCGATAATCAGAATTCTCCTGTTCACGCTCAGGTCAACCCCTCCCCTCAGGATGTTGATGAGCTGCAATGGCTTTTCCAGGATCACATTTTTGGGTACGTATACCACAAAACCGTCCTGGGCAAACATGGTGTTATATGCCACTACACCGTTATCGCTGTAGTCGGCTATTTGGGCATAATGTGTTGTAAATTGTTCGGGAAATAATTCCGAAAAACGTTGCAAGCTACCTACGAAAACACCTTCCGGTAATATTTCGGAGGGCTGGAAACGGTCGTAGTATCTGTCGTTGATCAAGAAATAAAGATGCGTGGAGAGATTGGGTACATCGCATTTGAAAGCATCATAGGGATTCACCGGGATGTCTATGTTCCGAAGATTCAATCCTAGGTCGATATCGAATGTACGCACAATATTGGAATGTTTGTAATCCTCCTGTCTTGAAGTAGGGAATCCTATCTGAGTGAAAGTATCAAAGGCGGCATCGCGGTGCTTATTCATTCCTCTTACTGAATGTGCATCGAGCTCCTCCCGAAACTGTGTAAACAGATCTATATATTGTTGTTCTATCATTGTTGTCAGTGGATTGCAGATTATGGATTGATTAGCCAGTCATAGCCTCTCCTTTCAAGTTCATGCGCGAGTTCGGGGCCACCGGAACGCACGATTTTTCCCGCGAAAAGCACGTGCACATAATCGGGTTTGATATACTCCAGCAGTCGCTGGTAATGGGTGATGACAATGGTGGCATTCTCTTTGGTCTGCAGCTTGTTCACACCGGCTGCTACCACCCGAAGGGCATCTATGTCGAGTCCTGAATCGGTTTCGTCGAGAATGGCCAGCTGTGGGCTGAGCATTGCCATCTGAAATATTTCGTTTTTCTTTTTCTCACCCCCCGAGAACCCCTCATTCACCGAGCGGCTTACCAGCTGGCTATCAATGCCCAGCAGTTCACGTTTGTCACGCATCAGCTTCAGGAAGTCAGTCGCTGAGATAGGGTCCTCCCCACGATACTTGCGTTGTTCATTCACGGCAGCACGCATGAAGTTGACCATGCTTACGCCGGGTATCTCCACCGGATACTGGAAACTCAGAAAAAGGCCCTCGCGGGCGCGGTCTTCGGGCTCCATCTCCAAAAGATCTTTCTCTTTAAACAGGATATTTCCACGGGTAACTTCAAACTTGGGATTGCCCGCCAGCACCGATGCAAGTGTACTTTTTCCGGATCCGTTGGGGCCCATCACTGCATGCACCTCACCCTGATTTACTTCCAGATTTACACCTTTCAGGATCTCTTTCTCTTCTACAATTGCATGCAGATTCTTTATTTTTAACATACTTGTCATGTTGATTTTTTGAAAATTATAATAGTGGCGGCTGTATCATCCGCCTGAAAAATTGCTTTTGTGTGATTGAATTGTACAAAGGAATCATTCTCGCCCCTGAATAACAACCATTGTTGTGTAATTGTTCTATTTATTTCATTTCCTTTGATTCTCCTCCTCAGAAATAATTTCCTCAGCTTCTTTTATCTTTTTGAAGAGATCCGATGCAAAAACAAAATCGTTGAGTTTTTCGTTATCAGCACCCATCACTTCTGACTTGGATCCCTCCCACTCTTTGATTCCTTCGTTGATAAAAATGACATTATCTCCGATATTGATTACCGAATTCATGTCGTGCGATACCACCACGGTGGTCATTCCAAAGTCGATGGTGATATCCTGTATCAGTTCGTCGATCAGCTGCGATGTTTTCGGATCGAGTCCCGAGTTGGGTTCATCGCAGAAAAGATATTTCGGGTTCAGCGCGATGGCTCTCGCGATAGCAACACGCTTCTTCATTCCCCCACTGATCTCCGACGGATAAAGGTCTGCAGCCTCCGACAGATTCACGCGTTCAAGGCAAAACTCCGCACGTTTACGTCGCTCCCGCTTGTTTTTACGCGAAAACATCTCCAACGGAAACATCACATTCTCGAGTACCGTGCGGGAGTCGAACAGGGCTGCTCCCTGAAAGAGCATGCCGATATCCCGGCGTAAACGACGTATATCCCTCGACTTCATGCCGGTAAATTTACGGCTGTCGTACCATATTTCGCCAGAAGTAGGAGAAATTAAACCGACAAGGCATTTCAGCAGTACCGTCTTTCCCGATCCGCTCCGGCCTATGATCATGTTTACCACCCCTTTGTGAAAGGTGGTATTGATGTTGTCGAGGACCAGTTTTCCATCGAACTCCTTCGTCAGTTTCTTTATCTCTATCATACCAAAATCATTTACCCCAAAGCCAGCTGCGTGAATAGCAGGTCGGTCACCAGTATCAATACGCTGTTGATCACCACAGAGTTGGTGCTGGCTGCACCTACCTCCAGCGCCCCCCCTTTTGCGGTATAACCGAAGTAGGCGGCCACCGATGCGATGATAAAACCAAACAACATCGATTTAACAATAGAATACCAGATGAACGATTCCCGAAAGAATGCCTGAATACCGTACACGTAAGTTTCGACCGAAGGTGTGCCCAGCACCATGCAAATAATGTACCCGCCAAAAAGGCCCATGAACATGCTAAAAATCACAAGCACCGGCATGAAGGCCACAAAAGAGGCTATTTTAGGCAGGATAAGATAGTTGGCTGAATTCACACCCATGATGTCGAGCGCATCGATCTGTTCGGTAATGCGCATTGTCCCAATCTCCGAGGCCACGTTCGATCCCACTTTTCCGGAAAGAATGAGACACATGATGGTAGAAGAGAACTCCAGGAGGATAATCTCGCGTGATACTACGCCTACCGTGAACCGTGGCAACAAGGGCGAATCAATATTTAATGCAATTTGGAGCACAATTACAGCACCAATGAAGAATGAGATGATGATGACAATCCAGATGGAGTTCACACCCAGCGTATATACTCCTTTCATGAATTCTTTCACGAACTCCCTCATCCGGTCGGGCACGGACAGTACTCTTCTCATCAACAGTGCGTACTCACCAATATCTTCTAAAGAACGGATAAAATTCATGCGGCTTTCTCGTTCAAATAATTTATGCAAAGATAAATTTTTTATTTCGATTCCTGCTAAAACCAACAAGGTTACTGTTTTAAAATTGTATTTTTGCCAGATGGTTGAACTTTTCGACAAAGAGCTCGGCAAAATCATCGTAGTCCCTCACAGAGGGGCAAAAAGAGTGATTGCAAGGCAAAAGAACGGATACTTTCAGCTGACTGTACCTTACCGGTTCGGTCCGAAGCAGGTTGCTTCTGTGCTGGAAGAACTAAGGCCCCGTCTCTCGGGGTTAAAACCAGTGTCCAGATCAATATTCAGGGAACAAGATATGGTCAGCAGCTTCACGTTTAACGCGCAGATAGTCAGAAACAGTCTTATCGATACACCTTCGCTGTCACTAAAAAAAGGTGAACTGCGTATCTACATGCCACAGCGGAGCGACCTTTCATTACCTGAAAGTCAACAGTTTATCAAAGAAGCAATTACAGGTGTTTTAAGGATCGAGGCCAAACGGATATTACCCGGAAAAGCGGCTTCATTTGCCCGGCAACACCACCTTCTATACCGGGAAATAAGGATCAATAGCAGCAAGGGGCGCTGGGGAAGTTGTTCTGCACAGAAAAATATCAATCTTTCCCTCTTCCTGATGCTGCTCCCTGAGAGGTTGATCGACTATGTTGTTCTGCACGAACTGGCCCATACGGTGGAACTGAACCACGGAGAAAAATTCTGGTCGCTGCTCGACCGGTTTTGTCAGGGAAGAGCGCGGGAGCTAAGCAGGGAAGTAAAAAAGTTCAGGCCAGAGTGGTACGACTTCCTGGTACAGGATTAAGAAACGGACTTTCGCCCTGCTGCATCAGTGCCCTGCTGTACGACCTCACAAGAGGGGATGGCGATTTTTCAGAGATCTTTCAGCAGCAAATCGCTGTTATTCTCATACATGCAGAGCCGGGTGTTGACCAGCACTTTCCAGTGTTCATGAAACTCTCCTTCCATGTCGATCATAAAATCCTCCGACCCTTTTTCATCCAGCTTGGCCATAAGATAGTTCACCGAGATCAGGTTGATGTCCACTGCCGGCTGAAAAGCCATTACCAATTCATCTTCGGGCGTGGGTGTGGGAGAGATTATATTCACTTCCGTCAGCACGTCGAGAATGTCATGCGTCAGCCGTGAAGGCACCTTGCATTTTTCAGAAAGCTGATCGGCCGTATAGGGGGGCAGTTCATCTGCAAAACGACGAGTAATTACCGAAGCAATCATCAACGTAAAGAAATCCCGGTATCTCCGGCTAATGTTTCGCGTCTCTTTTTCGAAAGAAAACTTGCGTACATTCTGGGCAGCGTAGGACACCTCGGCCCCGATGAGGGTGATAAACCAGGAGAGCTGTATCCAGAGAAGCATCAGCGGGATGGCGGCAAAAGTACCATAAATGGCATTGTAACGTGTAATCCATAACTGCCCGCTCAGGTAAAGCATTTGAAAAAACTGAAAGGCTATCCCCGCAAGAATACCCGCCAACAGGGCGTTCTGCAATTTCACCTTCACATTGGGTAGGAATTTATAAACAGAGGTAAATATTACAATCATCACCACGAAGGGGATGATATTTAAGAGCCGTGGAATAAAAGGATAGAGAATATAAATAATCTTGAGTGTGTTGTTTTGAGGATAGCTAAGTATATTCAATGCGTTGACGAGAATGAAAAAGATGGGTATCAGCAGTACCATCGCCGAATAATCAGTTACTTTTCGCCCAATGCTCCGCCCTTTGCTTACCTGCCATATCTTATTCAGATTGTTTTCAATGTCATTGAAAAGGAGCAGGATAGTATAGAGAAACAGCAGGATACCTACTCCCGCAAATACACCTCCGCCTTTGGCCTCCTCCAGTGAATTATCGATCAGCTGAAACAATAAATCCAGGAACTCACGTGTTCTCCCCCCGGCAGTGGCTTCCTCCTGAAACCGTATTTGATCGTGACCGCCCAACGAAGCATCTCCGCTGCCAGTGTTGTCGCCGCCCTCTGTCACATTCATGCCAAAAAATGCTGTATCGGATGGTGCCACTGCCTCCGTTACTACTCCGGTAGTGTTTGTCTCCTCCCCCGTCATCAGGTTAAAAATACTGCTCTCCATGATATTTTCTATCCCAAAGCCGCGGGCAATGGCAAAAATCACGGCCAACAGGGGGACAATGGAGAGAAGGGTACGGTAAGTGAGCGAGCGAGAACTTGCGGCGATATTCAACTCCTGTACATTCCGCACGGTGAGCATGACTATCTTGATGGCATTATAGAGAATATTTTTTTTATTGGATAGTGTTTCAGGATTGGATCGCCAGATGTCATAAGATAAAAATCTGATTATCTCCTTCACCTTCATCCTCAACCGATCCAGTCTGCCGGGTTCTTCCTCTTCTTCGCGGTATCTGTTTTTACCGTTCTTACCCATAACTTTCTTTTTTATAAAAAAGCAGCCGGTCTGTAAGCCGGGTTCTGTATCCCAAAGATTCAGGATGTTTGTCATTTATCTGCGGAGTGATGTCACCATCCTCCTTTAGCGGCCTACCCCCCGGCATCGGGCGAGCAACCCTGATTATCCGGTATACATGGCCTTGCAACCCATAACGCGTACGGCACACCGTGTTGCCACGACATCCGGTGGGCTCTTACCCCACCTTTTCACCCTTACCCCCTGCGGGGCGGTTATTTTCTGTTACGCACATCTGCTCTCACGAACAGCTTCCCGTTAGGAAGTATGGCGCTCTGCGTTGCCCGGACTTTCCTCCCCCCTTGCGGTGAGCGACAAACCGACCTGCTGCAACTGCAAAATTAATAATAAGTTATGATTTATTCCCTTTTTTAATCGTTTTTCTTTATCGATGCATATATACTTCCTCTTTATAATATGGTCCTTTGGCTTTTTTTGACAGTTCTCAAAAACTTCACTAGCATACCGGTTGTTTATATGCAAATAGCATTCCACTAACAAACCTATGCGTACCAACGGAATAATGATGCAATACTTCGAATGGTTTCTGCCGGATGACGGGAACCTGTGGAACAGGTTGAAAGAAGATGCAGAGCACCTGAATCATATAGGCGTCACAGGTGTATGGATTCCTCCCTGCTTCAAAGGCCTCAGCTGGCAGTCACTTATGTAGACAACCATGACTCTCACCTTACAGAAAAGGATCCTTATGTGCAGGACTGGTTTAAACCACAGGCCTATGCTCTTATTCTGCTTCGCAAGGATGGTTATCCCTGCCTCTTTCTGGGCGATTATTACGGTATTGGCGGGGATAACCCCAGGCCGGGCATGCAATGGATTATTGATCAATTGCTGGACATAAGGCGCGAGTTCGCTTATGGCGATCAGGATGATTATTTCGATCATGAACATGTGGTGGGCTGGATTCGCCGCGGTGATGCAGATCATCCCGATGGTTGTATTGTAATCATGAGTAATGCCGAAGGAGGTGTGAAACCGATGTTTGTAGGAACAGACTATACTGGGTCAGTATGGTACGATAAGCTGGGCCGGATAGAAGAAGACGTAACTATTGGTGACGATGGAAGAGGCTGGTTTCATGTGGGCGACGGCTCTGCTTCCGTTTACCTGAAAAGGGTTTGATCTGATCTTGCAATCTATTTCGTCCATACCTTCTCCGGAACTCCGATTATCGGTACTATCTTCAGACCGAATATCGAGAAAACTTTTGCATAAAGGAATCATAGTAGGTTTTTGACACAGCGATGTCGGGTGTATTCTCCGCATCCAACTCCAGCATGATACCGCCTTTCTCTTTTTTCAGTATCTTCACCTTGTCAAGATTCACGATGTAGGAACGATGACAACGGATCAGCGGTGTATCCTTGGTGAGGTGCTCCTCCATCCATTTGAGTGAATTGCGGATCAGATAATGTGATTTCTTCGATTTGTTGAGGTAATAAATGGTTGCATAATTGTCTGCCGATTCAACATAGAGCAGATTATCCAACATTATGGATATCTTCAGGTCGCCTTTTTCATCCGGAAAAGCAACCAGTGTCTTAGCATGTACCTCCATGGCTTGCTCCTGCTCCATATGTTCCAAAAGCCTGCTTTTCTCTTTCCAGGAAAAATAAAGCCATGATATAGTATAGGGTAACAGCAACACCAGAGCCGTGTTGATCAGGCTCTGCCGAAAGATTTCAGAGATATCCCGCTCAACTCCGTCTTTAGGGAAAAATTTAGCAAACAGGGTATAAAAAACGGCCATGGCTACTATTTCGCACAAGATCCACAAAGCATATTGCCAATATAGTACTTCCTTTTTTTTCGAATAGGCCGTGAGAATTATCCGACTGATAACTACAACCAGCATACCGGTGAGGATAATCAGGCTTGAAAATGCAAAATATTTGATGTCTGAGATACCCGGATACCAGTCCCGGGAACCAAAAGGCTGAAAAAGATTGATGAACAACAACGCAAAAAGTGCCGTAAAGAAAATAGTCTTTATGCTGTTATCTTTTGCATATAAATATGTCGGAATCTGTCCGTCCATCACAGAATAAATTAATTGGACCACCCCAGTACAAAAATAGATTTTTATTGACGACTTACCAAATAATCGAACGTTTTCGTTAAGCAGGGGCAAAATAAATTTATTTGTCTTGCCAAGCGCAGAAAACGCCCAACTTTATTGAAAATCAATCGTTAATATTCATCCCTAAATAGCCGGTTTCACCCCAAATGATGGATTTCACCCCATTTGCGATCCCCTTTTCCCTTCTCTTTGCAGATGGCTTAAAAATGGCATTTCTTTGTTGATTAATAAAATGTTATGATGAATTATTACGACCGTTACATTACCCTCAATCATTGTTTTACTCAGGGAGCCAATCTGCATATTGCGGAGACGAATATTGATGTTCGTTTTTTTCGGTTCAACAGTGAGCTGGATAACTGGCAGGATGAAATCTTGAAGAGCGACAATAACATTGGTGAGAACTTTTCATTCGAATACCCTGTTTTTCTCCCCACAGGCAAAGTAAAACAGGAAAATGCCATTCTGCTTTTGCACGGATTGAATGAACGCAACTGGAACAAATACCTTCCATGGGCTGAATACATCTGCTATCATACCGGTAAACCGGTCATCCTCTTTCCTATTGCTTTTCACATAAACCGCTCCCCGCAGGCGTGGTCCAATCCCCGGAGCCTGACTGATCTCCTCAATTTCCGCAGACGACAGTATGGAGACGACCGTTCTGTCAGCCTCGCGAATGTAGCATTAAGCGACCGGATCTCTCAGAATCCGGAGCGATTCTATCTCTCGGGACGACAGACCTGGGCTGATCTGACCACATTATTCGGAGAAATTAAAAGCGGACGACACCCGCTCTTTAAAGAAGGATGCCAGATCGACATATTTGCCTATTCCATCGGCGCTTTTCTGTCGCAGATTGCCTTGATGGCCAATGAGCAAGACTTTTTTACAAACTCGCGCCTCTTCATGTTTTGTGGTGGCAGCATCTTCCGTTCCATGCAGGGCATTTCACGCAGTATTATGGATAAGGCTGCTTTTAACAGGTTACAAGATTATTATGTATATCACTTTGGAAACGAACCGGTGAGTCGATGGAAGCATGACAATGCATTCAAGGCTTTCTTTCGGATGATACTGCCAGGCCGGCTGCGGGAAGAGCGGGAGGATTTTTTTTCCCGTATCCACAACAGAATTACAGGAGTAGCCCTGGAAAAGGATAATGTGATCCCCTATCATGGCGTACGAGAAGCACTGGGTAATGAAACCACTGAGGCGACCATCTCTCTGCTAGATTTCCCGTTCGAATATACCCACGAAAACCCGTTTCCACTGCAGACCAAGGATCAGCGTTCTCTCAACAATGCCTTCACCGGCATTTTTTCCCGTGTGGTCTCCTTTTTCGCGTAAACATAAATCATTTTATTTTTGAGAAGATCAATATCTGTCACGAATTTTTTTCCTATCTTTCATAGTTTTTTTGACATCCGATAAAAACGGACGTATCTTAAGTATCCATGCCAATCAATACAGATATGAAAAAAATGATTCTGATTTTTTTATTAATTAGTTCCACATTTCAATTATTTGCGGATAAATGGGATAACAAAACTGCGGAACTGAAAGGAAAGAAGATCCTTGTATTCACTAAAAACGGGGAAGGGTACGTCCATGATAACCTTGAAGCAAACGTGAATATGTTTATGGAACTGGGAGAACAATATGGATTTGAAGTGGACTCTACTTCCAATTCTACTATTTTTTCCACATCCGATTTGTTTCAATATGATGCAGTAGTGTTTGCAAATACAAACCATAAAGTATTTGAAAGTGAAGCAGAAAAAGAAGGACTCATGCATTTTAACCGGCAAGGGAAAGGAATAATTGGAATTCATATTGCCTGCGGTACCGAACGTGAATGGGACTGGTTTAAACAAATGATCGGAGGTACATTTGATTATCATCCTCCTTTTCAAAAATTCAATGTCTGTACCGTGGATAATGAACATCCTTCTACCGCAGCTATACCTCCGGTTTGGGAAGTGGAAGATGAATTATATATACTGAAAGAAATGAACCCCACCGTAAGGATTTTAATGGTTTCCGATTTTTCATCGCCTGATTTTAAACATTCACGCCCAATGTCCAACACCTTCGGCACCCTGTTTCCAAGCGTCTGGTGTAATGAATTCGATGGAGGAAGACAATGGTATACTGCGCTTGGACACAAAAAAGAGAATTACAGCGACCCTTTGTTTATCAGTCATATCGTGGGAGGCCTGCAATGGGTTCTAGTTGAAAGAGGAAAACGTTAATAATTACATGAAAATTGGATATTGAATATGACGGCTCTGTTAAGCCGGTTCCAATCGCATGGTAAGTGTAAATATCATTTATGCAGTTGGAAGGAAAGACTGCTCGGTATATCATGAGCGACGGAACGGAGTGCAGGCCGGTATATATTATCACGGACATTATTCAAATCAGATATCAGCCATCCGTAAATTGTCACTTGTTTAAATTTTGTTTATTATTTTTTGTTTTATGAAAGCTACACGTTATATTTGTGGAGGCCTGCAAAATATTTAATTTAACTTCTCTCTAGCACAGAAACATCTTCTAAATAAAGTATGAACTGGAAAAACAGGGTTTTTGGGGTTATTATTTTTATTTGGATAATTATATTATCCGGTTCTAAACCGAAAAAAAGATTGGAAACAAAACATGAAGAATATCCAAATATTATCTTACTGATGGGAGATGACCATGGCTGGGACGAAGTGGGATACAATGGCCATCCGTTTGTAAAAACACCCATATTGGATGAAATGGCTAAGAATGGCGTACGTTTTGACCGTTTTTATGCAGCTCATCCAAATTCATCTCCAACCCGGGCGAGTGTATTGACGGGAAGACACCCCAATCGTTATGGTACCTTTGCACCGGGTTGGTCATTGCGCCCCGAAGAAATTACCATTGCACAAATTCTTAAAGATGCTGGATACACAACAGCCCATTTTGGAAAGTGGCATGTAGGACCTGTAAAAAAAGATTCACCCACATCCCCTGGTGCAATGGGATTCAATGAATGGTATTCACATGACAACTTCTTTGATTTAAATCCTGTTTTATCGAGAAATGGCGAATCGCCCAAAAAAGTTGAAGGAGAAGGATCCGCAATTATTATTGACGAAACCATCCAGTTTATAGAGAAATCAATTCAGGAAGCCAAACCATTTTTTACGGTGGTCTGGTTTGGATCTCCGCATGAACCATACGGTGGTTTGCCGGATGATTTGGCTCTTTATGAAAATCTCCCGGATAGTCTGGCTGAAAGAAAAGTCACTCTCACATCCAATATCACAGGGGAACAAGTAGTTCGGCCGTTAAAAGATGTTTTACAAGAGCGATATGCTGAAATAACAGCCATGGACAGGGCAATTGGTAAATTAAGACATTATTTGAAAGAAAATAAACTGACCGACAATACGCTGGTTTGGTACTGTGGTGACAATGGATCTCCTCCCGAGGTTGCTCACACGGGAATAACTTTTAGAGAAGAAAAGGGAAGTCTGTACGAAGGAGGTATTCGGGTTCCCGGAATCATAGAATGGCCGGAACGGATAAAAAAACCTGCCTCCATCTCATCAATTGCTGCGACAAGTGATATTCTGCCTACTTTGGCCGACATCATCAATACACCTTTACCGGCCAGACCCATAGATGGAGTTAGCCTGGTTCCATTCTTAAAAAAGCCGACCGGGCAAAGAAAAAGTCCGTTATTTTTCTGGAAAATGAATCCAAAAAGTCTTTATAATGGAACATTGGAACCTTATATTGAACCGAAACTACAGCAAGGAACCACGCCTCTTTTAAAAAAAGCCGCTGGCAAATTTACCCGGGATTTCACAAATTTCAAATACAATACGATTTCGATAAACGATTTTGGAGGTGAACGCTCCATGATGAAAAATCAATATAAATTAGTAATAAAAGGACTGTTTCCCGATAAGGAAATCTTTGAACTATACGATATTCCAAATGATCCGGGAGAAACAAACAATCTGGTTCATGACTTTCCTGATATTGTAAGAGAGATGCGGCTTGCAATGCACGATTGGCAGGAATCAGTGTTAGAAAGTTTGACCGGAGCAGATTATTAAATAATATTGAAATTCCCAGTATAAACCGAAAAACCTTTCAATGCCATAAGCAATCGCACTGACTGGGAAAGTGATCAATGCACTGAATAAGAATAATATTGACAAAAATACGATTATCATACAAATCCGATAGAAATATTAAACCAAGTGGACAACAAGAAATATGTTGAAATCCGAAGACAGATGCACGAAAAGTTGTTGCGTCATATTGACGAGGAAAACAATATAGCCAATTATCAAAACATAAAACGAAAAATACGCAGGATACTTTAATAATTAAAAAAACAATCTGACAATGAGAAGATTTATAATAACCCAATTTATTGCGGTCAGCACTGTATCGATGCTTTTAGGACAGCAACCGGTCGTTTCAACAATCACAAAAGGAAATGAGATAAAACTTTCTCCCATCGCCTTTGGCTATAACACCCAGTCTCTCGGTGGGCCGGGATGGGATAAGCAATTTTTTCTTGATCGTATTGCCGAACTTGACCCGGGAAATTTTCGATATCCGGGGGGCACGGTGGGTAACTTTTGGGACTGGAAAACAGGCTTCCTTGATGCGGTGGGCTTGAGATACAAAGTGATGGGAACTCCTAAAGAAGGGCCTTATCCCTATAAACTTGAAAGTCTGAAAAAGGTCTATGATCGCAGTGGCGGTACAGCAGAGCCAATATACATGCTCAATATGCTTACCAGCAATTACGAGTACCAGCTGGAAATGCTCAAATATGCACAAAAGATTGGTTTGCCTGTTCGCTATATCGAATTGGGTAACGAATTTTATATGGACGATCATCCTAAAAACTTCAATTATCTGAACCGTTATCCAAACATCAAGGATTATGCCGATACTTGCCGCATTTGGGTGAATAAATTGCGCAAGGAATTCCCCGAAGCGCGTCTTGCAATGATTGCCATAAATAATCCTGCAGGATGGACAGGTGCCAATCGCGAACGTTCAAGGGAGTGGAATAAAACGTTAATAGAGAATATGAACGGGTTCGATGTTGATGCCTTCACTTTCCATAATTATGCCAAGAACAATTTTGAAGATCAAACAGCCGAAGACTTGATCGCCCAAACCATACAACGTGTTGATTTCGATGGTATTCAACGTGGCATTCCCGATAAATATCCTTACTGGGTAACCGAATACAATTTTTTTACCCAGGACAACAAGCTTCCCGGTTTGTGGGTGACCGGTTTGGCGAATGTGGTAATGACAGCCCAAATGATTTCCACACCGGGTATTGAGTTGGTTTGTTTCCATAACTTGACTGCAAGCAGTGTTTCGTCTGTCATATATGACAGTGATACCAAGATTGCCAGTGGGGCGGTAGCAAAAAAATATGCCTTAAGTGCAAGTGGACAGGGGTTGAAGGTTTTTACTCGGGCCCAGAAGGATGCTAGAGCTGTAAATAGACTAATATTCAATGACAATCCCGTCTGCAAATCCCGAAGCAGAGACTACCATGCTCTTTACGGCTACCTCTTTACAGGTGCTGACAATAAGGTACTGGTAGTCAATTTCAGCGACAAAGCGATGACGATAGACTTGGAAGGCTTGGGGTTCATGGCCAAAACTGCCGAGCAGGTCTGGACAAAATCATTATATACACCCATTGTGGATGATAAATCTGTTTTGAGTGAAATCAAGAAGATTTCCGATAAGCGATTTACACTAAAACCCTATTCAGTGACGCTAATCAAATAAAAGACCTGTCTGCCGACTGGGAAAGTGTCATGCTGATAGTCGTAATTTTGTGTAACTTAGCGGATATATTTTCTTTCAGCCAAATATCTGAGACAATAATGATATAATAAAGAGGCATATTTGCCTATTTTTGCGTCAAAGTGTAAGTATAACAAATGTAAACCGAATCCTTGAGAGTAATGATAAGACGAATCCTTTTTCTGATGTCAGGAGTTTTTCTGTTGACAGCATGTGTAACCAAAAAAAGTTATCCGGATACTTCCGAAGGAAAACTATACTCCTCCAACCCGATTTTCGAGGGATGGTATGCCGATCCTGAAGGGATTATCTACAAAGATCAGTACTGGATTTACCCCACCTTCTCCGACTTATATGAAAAACAGGTATTCTTCGATGCTTTCTCCTCACCCGACCTGGTTAACTGGACCAAACATGAACGGATCATTGATACATCCGAAGTGAAATGGGCACATAAGGCGATGTGGGCACCGGGCGTACTGGCAAAGGATGGGAAGTATTACCTCTTTTTCGCCGCCAACGATATCCAGAAAGAGAGCGAGACAGGCGGTATTGGTGTCGCAGTGGCCGACCGGCCGCAGGGCCCTTATAGGGATTTGTTGGGTAAGCCGCTGATCAACAAGATCGTAAATGGAGCCCAACCCATTGATCAATTTATCTTCCGCGAGAACGACAGCACCTATTACATGTTCTACGGCGGATGGCGGCACTGCAATGTGGTGCTTCTCAACAATGATTTCACCGGCCTGCGCCCTTTTCCCAACGGAGAAATCTACAGGGAAGTGACTCCCGAAGGCTACACGGAAGGTCCTTTCATGTTTAAAAAAAATGGGAAGTACTACTTCATGTGGTCTGAAGGGGGGTGGGGAAACCCGGACTATCGCGTGGCCTATGCCATTGCCGACAACCCCCTGGGACCGTTTGTGCGAATCGGAACCATTCTGGAACAGGATCCGGAGGTGGGTACGAGCGCCGGTCATCACTCGGTATTCCACAATCAGAAAAGCGACGACTGGTATATCATATATCACCGTCGCCCTATCAATGACAGGCACCGCGACCATCGGGCGACCTGTATCGACAAGATGGAGTTCGACAAGAACGGACTGATCAAACCGGTGAAAATCACCTTTGAGGGGGTCCGTGCAAACAGGCTGAAATAACTAAGCCAGACAACAGGAGACGAAAGAAATTGGAGGAAGCGACACCGGGTTAATTGTCCTAAACCATCAAACATGCAGCAAGCTCCTTGTAACTGTCAAAGACGAAATCAGCACCGGCTTCTTTTAAAGTCGCGGCATCGAAGGAGGTGGTTAGTCCACAGACGACGCATCCAGCTACTTTTCCCGCGAGGATGCCATTGATGGAATCTTCTATGATGACGGTCGATTTCTTGTCGCTCCCACTCCTCTCCAAAGCCAGCAGGTAGGGATCCGGATGCGGTTTATGCCTTGCGGTATCATCTTCAGTGATGACTATCTCAAATAAGCGACAGAAATCAAGCAATTTGTCCACTTTCTGAACGGTATATTTAGAAGAGGAAGTAACCAGAGCTGCTTGTATGTTCGCTTCTTTCACAATACGCATAAAGTCAGTAAAACCTTCCACAAAATGCAACTCGGACAAAAGACTCTCAAAGAGTGCATCCTTCTGTTTTAGAAAATTTTCTATATTGATGCGATCGTCAATATTTTCATAGACATATTGAAAGAAGGATTTGTCGGATCTACCCACAAAACCATCAAGCATGCTGTTCTGAAATGAGATGTCATTCTTTTCCAAAGTAAGCCCCAAGGCACGCAGATGTAATTTCTCGGAATCTATGACAACCCCGTCCATATCAAAAAAAATCGCTTTTAAATTCATATATTAATCTTATAGTTTATTGATCATATTATAGGTGAAAGAATCTGGGAGATTTAATTTCTAATACTGTCGAGATAAGGATTCCAGTTAATTTCTTCATTAACTTTCGTACGAACATGCATGATTTGTATAATGTATGGAAAATTACTGATCCTCCCTGACTTCATTTCCTCACCTGAACCATCTGCTACAAAAAACACACTCCTTCAAAACCATATTCCTTCAAAACTTATACTTTATTCCCAATAAAAAAGCCTGGGTCTCATAAAAATTTTGGTATAGAACACTTAAACCCTCTCCATTGATTTCTTGTGTGATTCCCATCGTATTAAAAATATCCGTGAAAGAGAGATTTAATTCTAAATTATTTTTTGTGAAAACTCGCTTGACACCTAAGTCCACACCTCCTCTCGAGAGTTCACGACCTTGTCCGATATTTTTAGGAGAGAAATATACTCCGTTAAGTTCCACCGTAAAATCTTCAGGAAATCTAAACCTGTTGTTTAATTTTGCATACCAGGGAGTATCTATCTGTTCGTCAATGTGATATTTATTCTCACGAGGAAAATTGATTATGCCGTCATGTGCAAAAATTGTATTTCGATATATATTTGTATTAAGAGAAACATTCCACATCTTTGCTATCAACTGGTCAAAAGCCAATTCAAGCCCCTTATTGGTAGCACGCCCCAAGTTGTCATACGCTTTAATTGTAATTTCCGAATTATCCGGATCCTGAATATAAATTCGGGTATAATACGAATCTGTATTTTTCAGGTAAACGGCAGCAAAAAATGATCCTGTATCCCATATATGCTTATATGCAGCTTCAATGTTCCAGGTATATTGAGGACGAAGAGAAGGATTCCCGATTTTGAGAAGTTCTGGGTCATCATATTTTGGAAATATGCGAAGAATGTCTTCTCCGGGACGGTCTATACGACGGTTAAAAAAAAGAGAAAATCTGTTTTGGTTAGATTTGAATGTAAATCTGAAATTGGGGAACAAATTGAAATAATCGTATTTATCATCTGTAAAATATGGGTTCGGGGCAAAATTATATTTTACCCAAGCGTATTCTCCTCTTAGACCAGCTTCTATATCTACCCATTTGAATTCCGATACTAAATTCAAATAAACACCAAAGAGCCTTTCATCCCATTTGGACCAATCCCCATAATTATATATCAGCGCTGTATTACTTGGATCTTTTGACATCGTGTAGGTAATTGGCATATGCCTTAACCGACCTTGAATACCCATATCAGTACGGCCAAATGGAAGTGGTTTCGTATAATCCGTTGTCAACAAATATACGTATTCAGGAGCAACTACGTGAGTTTTATCGGTATAAATAACAGGATAATTGGGCTGTGGCCCATCTTGATATAAATTATATGTTTCATCTTCCCAACCTTTAGTAAAAGCTAACTGGGAATTTATTTCATGTCCGGGCTCAATAAATTTATATTTGTGTTGTAACGTCACATTAGAAAAACCGGTCCCTTCGCTCTCATTAAAACTCCATTTTCGAACGGGATCCTTGTAATCATAATTTCGAAAATACCAAATTCGAGTGGTGTCAATGTGCCATTCATAATCGTACAAACCAAAAAAAGTAAATGTGTGGTCAGCTGTCGGGTTCCAATCAAAGCCTAATTTTACATTATAATGATTTTGTGTCCTGTTTTCAGCAACCTGGTTCTCAACTATGTCTCCCGTACTATAACTTCGTGTGGAAAATTCATTGTTGGGCAATCTTTTTTGATGAGTTACGTAAGATTGAAAAAAAATATTTAATTTTTCCAGCTTGTAATTTAAGTTTATCGATGGAGTATATTTCAGATTGTTGGTGTAGCTAGGCATGCCAGTGGGAAGATCTTCTTTACGTCTGGACAATGCACCAATGCCTGTTACAAATCCAAAATCACCATTAAATCGTTTATCCCCGCTTTCTTTAAATTTGATATTGACTATTCCAGCCATCCCGGCAGCATCATATTTCGCGGATGGATTGTTAATAATTTCTATGCTTTCAATCATTGATGCCGGAATATTATCCAATCCTCGTTGTGTCCCAAAACCGGTCAGGCTGGATTGCTTTCCGTCTACAAGCACAACCACTTTATCACTCCCGCGCAAAATAATTTTGCTTTCCTGATCTATTGTTACACCTGGCAAAGATTTCATCATATCAAGAACAGATCCACCACTATTGGCAATAAAGTTTTCGGATGAATACGTCTTTATATCCAGAGCGGATGCAATTTCTTGTCTTTTACCGGTAACCGCAACTTCTTGCAAATTGATTGCTGACTCCTCCAGGTATATCTTGCCCACATCCAACGCGTTGTTTAAATACCCCACAACGATGTGCCTTTTCTCTGATTTAAATCCTACAAAAGAAAAATTTAAATTATACTCTCCACCTGGTAGATCTGATATTACAAACCGACCTTCTTCATCTGTCATTGTTCCCGAAATGAATTCTCCTGAATTATTGTCTGTGACTGAAACCGTTGAAAAAGGCAGAGGTTCCATCACATTTTTATTAAAAACACTCCCGGATACAACAGTTTGAGAAACAGCGGGAAAGGTAATTAAAATAACGACGATACTTAAAAGAGTTTTTTTCATAAACAGTAGACAATATGAATAGATACATATATCCTAAATTTAGGGTATACTATTACAAGTATAGTCAATTTAATGATGCAGATTATACTTTAGGATATTTTTTTAAATCTTATATGCAGTATGGCCCAATAATAGTCATGTTGTTATTAAATTGGAAATATCTTTATTATTTAATATATTTGTGTCATGCAAATGCAGCACAGAAAGCTTTTTAAGAGTCCAACTAATTTAATATCCAATAAGGGTTCTTTCTTAAGAAGGCAAAGAGAATCATCCGGTTAGTACCATCAGTTTCAGGTGTAATAAGCAAGCTGAATTCAGTGTGAGGCCATATAATAATTGTCGGAAACAGCAATGAAATATTCTTGGATTTTTTTAATTGGATGTTTGCAACTTTTTGGAAACCATGTCTCATTGGTAGCCCAGGACAAGGATATCTATTTTGAAAGCCTCGTAACAGAACAACCCCTTTCACAACTTACCGTCTCATCCATTTTTCAGGACAGCAAGGGTTTTATTTGGTTTGGAACCCTGGATGGGTTAAACCGATATGATGGATACAGTATAAAAGTTTTCAAATCATTGGCTGATAAACCTGAAAGTATCAGTTCAAATTATATAAATTCTATTACAGAGGACAGCTTAGGATATCTGTGGATTGGAACCGATAACGGTTTGAATCGTCTTTGTAGGGATAACGATGAATTCTTAAGATTTTTCAAAGAAAAGGAGAAAGAATACAACATTAGTCATAATAAAGTATCATTTGTTTATCGTGACAAACTAGACAGGATATGGATAGGCACGGAGCAGGGTCTCGATTGTGTGAATCAGGAAACACTCACGTTTACAAAAAGGACGTTTAACAATTTCCTTTTCAATAACCGGATCATAACAATCCACGATGATAGTTACGGAAATTTGTGGATAGGGACATTAAGAGGACTGGTCAAATATGACACAAACACCGATAAACACCTTGTGTTCTTGCATGAATCAGGAAACCCAAATAGTATTTCAAATAACCATATCCGGTCAATTTTTGAAGATAGCCGAAAAAACTTATGGATCGGAACATCTGACGGCCTTAACCTGTATGATACGAAAAATAATAATTTCCGCCATTTCGGTAAAACGATTTATCCTGATTTAACTTTAACTAACAATGCAGTGAAAAGTATTGTAGAGGATGAATACCATAATTTATTGATAGGAACCAATAAAGGATTGAATATTTTTAATCTGGACAACAAAACCATCAAAAAATATGTTCCGGATAAAATTATACCGGGTAGCCTCAATCATTCCTTTATTTATTCCCTTTATATTGACAATGCAGGAACGGTCTGGATAGGGACTTTTAATGGAGGCGTAAATTATTTTAATCGAAAATATACTCTATTCAGGTATATTAATCCGGCAAACGATCTTGTCTATGGAAATATCAATAAAATTTTCTTAAAAGACAATTCTCTCTGGATAGGAACAGACGGAGAGGGATTATTGCAGTATGATCTACAATATTTACTAAAAAAACAACACCTTTTTCATGCAGAAACCCGTCAATCCAACTCCTCAAACTGTATTTACTCCATTACAGAAATGAATAACTCCCTGTTATTAGGTACCGGAACAAATCAACTTCTTTTATTTGATCTAAACTCGAAGAAGATTATTGAAACCATAAACGGCATAGGCGGTATTGGTATTATTAACGATGCTTATAAGACAAAAGATGGTGATTTGCTATTCTGTGTGAATGACACAATTGGTTTAAGAAAATTAAATCCAAGTAAAAAGAGAATTGAGCCTGTCACGTATTTAAGTGAGAGGAACCGGGAGATGTTGTTCCCTTTTCCTACCTGTATTATTGAAGAATCTCCCGGCGTTTTCTGGATAGGGACAAGATACGCAGGATTATACTATTATAACTCAAACAGCCAATCCGTAAAAAGATACGTAGCGGGAATTGACTCTATTTCATTGCGGTCAAACTCTATTTCTGCTGTTTATATCGATAATCTGAATAACTTGTGGATAGGGACAACTGATAGTGGACTTTTTCGTTTTTCCAGTGAGACGGAGAGTTTCCGTGCATATAACATAAACCATGGGCTTCCCCATTTGGATATCAGGGGAATCCTGGAAGATGAAGCAGGATATATTTGGTTGGCAACTTTTTTCGGCGTTTCAAGATTTGATCTCACACAAAATAAATTTATCAACTTTAATAAGGACAATGGGTTTCCTCTACAGGAAATAAGTAAACATTCATTTACTTTATTAGAGAATGGGTGTATTGCGGTGGGAGGAAACAATGGATTTACTGTTTTCAATCCGCTTGATATAAAATTCGACACTTTTATACCCCCTGTATTGATTACAAATTTCAGGTTACTTAACTCCGGTTATTCCGGGAATGCTCCAAAGATCGAATTATTGATGAATAAAGAAAAAGTCATTGAACTTAAACACAATCAGTCTAATTTTATTATCGAATTTGCAGCATTGAATTATATCTTTCCAAAAAATACTCAATATGCTTACAAATTAGAAGGATTTGATGCTGAATGGAATTATGTCGGAAAACAAAGAACCGCAGCTTATACCAATCTAAATGCCGGCAACTATATATTCCGCGTAAAGGCATTGATTAATAACGGCATGTGGAGCGAGAACCAAAAGGCACTCACCATTAAAGTACATCCTCCTCTTTGGAAAACCGGGTGGGCATATCTAATTTACATCTTAGTAACAGGGGGATTGCTTTTCTTGTCATTTCGTTATTTTCGTTTCAAAAATACAAACAGGCTGAAGTTGCTGGTCGATCAACTGGCCGATTTCAGGGAACGGGAATCAGGAAAAATTGAATTAAATGTATCTGAGGGGAGATTCAACAGGTTTATCACTGAAATAGCATTGGCTTTCAACCCTTTGGCTTTGAAACAAGAAATTAATTATCAAATTGAAATCAGTAAAGAAACAATATTTTTATGGTTTGACCGCCATCTCCTGGAAAAGGTATTTTGTAATCTGCTATCAAATGCTTTTAATAATACTCCCACAAGTGGAACTGTTACGATCTCGGTTGAAAAATATGATAAGACCAGATTGAAGGATTTGCTACCTGAAATTCAGAATATACTTGTAAATACAGGAGCAACAGAATTTGTAGAAACCCGGATCAAGAATAGCAAAAAAGAAATTCCAGATAAGGAATATGGAGAAAATCTTAATCCTTTTTACCGGATGAAGGGAGATACCCGTCAATCACAGATAGGAACCAATATAGGCCTTGGCTTAGTAAAAGGAATAACAGAATTACACCATGGTATAGTTTCTGTAGATAATACCCTTGAGGAATGGACAATATTCCGGATTATTTTACCTGTTGGCAGGGAGCATCTTTCTTCAGATGAGATACTACATGAGGACATTACCAATCACCACATCCTTGGCGAAAGTTGCGAAGTCGAAACATTTGTACCAAAAATTGAAAACAATGTACATATCCACAGGGAACGAATGAAACAATCAATGCGTGAAAAGACACTCCATGAACTCACATCTACTGAAACAGTCTCGATGGATGAACAATTTTTAAATAAAATAAATCAGATAGTAGAAAAAAATATATCAAACCCTCACTTTATGATTGACGATCTGAGTAAGGAAGTTGGAATGAGCAGGTCAAGTCTATATCGAAAAATAAAGAGCTTAACGAATTATTCAACAAATGAATATATCAAGAATTACAGACTTCATGTGGCCTCTAAATATCTCCGGGAAACAGATTTATCTGTTTCGGAAATAGCCTACAAAACTGGCTTTAATAATCCCGCATATTTTACCAATTGTTTTAGGAAATTTTTCAAGACATCTCCCAGCAATTATATGCGTAACCTGGAAAAATTAAATAATAGACAACAGTTGAAATAAAAACATCAAAATTTTTATTTTTTCATCATGCAAAAGCTTTCAAAAGGGCGATATCAAGTCACAAATGAAAAATAAATAATAGTTTTAATCGAATGAAAAATAATAAAATCACATCTGAAAAGTTTTCAAGAAGAGAATTTCTTGGAACCACGGCTTTCGTCACAGCAGGAACATTACTCTCTCCTGTGCTGTCTTTTGGAAATAACTCCCTAAAAGTAAATGGGAATGTTTCAATAGAAAAACCAAACTCGCGATTTGCCGGAGTACAGATCGGTGTAATCACATATAGCTTCCGTGACCTGGAAGGAGGACTGGAAGCAACCCTCAAGGCATGTACTGAGGCGGGACTAAGTTCGGTGGAACTAATGGGTACAAATGTAGAAGATTATCTTGGCGCACCAAAAAATCCGGTAAATCGCCGGCCTAATTCAAAAAAACCGCTCACAGATGAAGAAAAACGCACGGTCGAACGATACAACAGTCAACTGAAGGAGTGGAGAAAGACAAATGGAACTGTGAAAGAGTATACTCAACTAAGGAAAAAATTCAACGATGCCGGTGTAAATATTCACATATACAAGTGGACAGCAGGTGATACAGAAAAAGAACTCGACTATTCCTTTAAAATTGCCAAGGCACTAGGTGCGATTGGCATAACAGCAGAGTTGAATGATACAAATGCCCGTTTACTGGGCCCCGTAGCTGAAAATAATGGAATGCTCGCTATTTTTCACAATCATCTGCAATTTGGGGAACCCGGGTTTAATGTCGACAAATTTCTTGCATATTCTCCTGCAAACAGACTGAATTTCGATATTGGCCACTATTTTGGTTCCACAGGCTTGAATCCAAAAGATTTTATACGCAATTATCATGACCGCATCGCGAGTATTCATCTGAAAGATAAAACCGGCCTTAACAATGCTACACTAAAGAATACGAACATGGTATGGGGACAGGGAGAAACACCCCTCGCCGAAGTTCTTCATTATGTGAGGGACCAAAAATTACCGATTTATTGCGATATTGAATTGGAATACCCCGTAAATGCCTGGTCTACATCCGTTAAAGAGGTAAGAACGTGTAAAGAATATTGCCGGCAAATTTTGATATAAGGAGTTCTATGAAGAAAGCATAATAAAGAAAATGACAATTTTTTTGTACTGACAATGATCTGTATGGTACCCATTGCTGCCCAAGAAAAAAATGTCAAACGAATTCAAATCTGCCTTTTTCTTCAAAGGAACACTGTGATTCAAATTTGATGTTTTTCGAACTATTTTTATAACTATTGAAACGTTTATCATCTATTAATGAATCATTTTTTTAGATGATAATGTATAAAATAACCTACTTTTAAACCATAAGAATTGTGTTTGATTTACTTTTTTTTATAAAGTATTTAAACTTATATAACATACTTGAAATAATATCAATACTAATTATCATTGCTGTTCTATTAAAATCCAAAATAATTCTTTGAAATAATTGAAATTTAGTTAGTTGAAGACAACTTTCGATTAAATGGATTTGAATTCTCATCTTTATGATCCTGATCAGGAATGTAAATCATAAAGTTAAATTCGTATTTGCTCAGCGGGTCGCTTTCTAAGATTTAGATATTAAGCTTCTCATAGACAATAACATTCATCTTCGAGATTTCTTTGACAATGTGTATTTCGGTCTGATAGTGCCACTCTTTTCGGTCAAACCGTTATATCCAGACAGAACTAAATTTCAAAATAGCAAGGAACAATTTGGGTTAATGGGCGAGACTTATTTGATTATTAATCACGTTCCAATTTCAAGAGGATATTGGCAACTAATTATATTAAACGATAAACCGTTTTTTAACATTGTTGAATATACACTTATGTCAAAACATCAAAACATATAGCATATGAAACATCACTGTATTAATTGTAAACCTATTGTTGTTCTAATTATTTTGTTATTTCTGTTTAAATCAAGCATTTTTGCACAGATACAAAGAGACAGTTTAAACGAAATTGATGCGAAGTTCTGGATTTCACCATACGACTCACGTCAATCTAAAGACTTAATTACATCTTCTATTTCTCAAATAGATGGTGTGAAAGTTGAAAATATTCCTGGAGCAAATCGTATGAATTCAATCGCTGGGTTATTGACCGGTTTTGTAAATATTCAGGACAACGGTTCTCCCGGGTGGGAAAACAACAGTATGTATATAAGAGGTTTGAGAACCCTGGATGCTTCCAATCAACCATTAATCATTGTAAATGGATTCTATAGGCCAAATGCAGGATACATTAATCCTTACGACATTGAAAGTATTACCGTTTTAAAAGATGCTGCAAGCACCGCATCTTTTGGCCTGAGAGGAGGGAATGGCGTAATATTAATTACCACAAAAAAGGGAAGAAGACAACCCCTTAAAATTTCTGTAAATACGAGCTTTGGCTATTTGCAACCTACCAAGCTACCCGCCGTAGCAAATTCTTTCGACTACGCAACTTTATATAATGAAGCGCTCATCAACGACGGTGGCGTAGCTAAATATGATCAGGCAGCTTTAGATGCATACAAAAATGGAGATGATTTATTTCATTATCCCAATAACAATTGGCTGAAAAAGTTCTACAAAAAAGACACTTTTTACCAAACATATAATTTGAATCTCAGAGGAGGTTCTGATCAAGTACTCTACTATGTTTCGGCGGGATTGACAAAAAATTCCGGATCATTACATGTAGACGACACAGTGAATACCTATAACACTAATTTAGATCATCAAGCCATCGATTTTAGAGGGAATATGGATATCAAGGTAACTCCGTTAATGAATTTATCAATTGATGTTGCGACCAAGATTTCACAATGGAATTTACCCGGGACCTTGAACGATCAGGAAATTATGGCAAGGCTTGTACGTATTCCTCCCAACGCTTTTCCAATATTTAATGAAGATGGCAGCTTGGGAGGTACAGCTCAATACACGGAAAATCCGTATGGAATGATCAATTATAGCGGATATTCAATTAATAAGACAAGGAATCTATATTCAACGCTTTATCTTGATCATAAGTTAGATTTTATTATAAAAAATCTAACAGCCTATGCGTCTGTTTCATTCGATAATTATTATGATCAGTCCATTACACGCAACAAAGGGTATTTTGTCTATGAAGGCAACATAGACAATCCTCACGGTACAGGGAAGCCTGATATCCAACAAAACAACAATTCTTTCGGTACTGTTTATCGTTCGTTTGATATACGTACCGGATTAAGGTTTACACAAGATATCAATGAGGAACACAATGTGGCTGCGAATTTGTTTTTAAACCAAAATACTGAATCGGGTAATGGAAGAAGAATGCCTCACGTATACAAAGGTTTGATTGGATCGGCACATTACGCCTATAAAAATCGTTATCTTCTAGATTACTCATTTGCATACCAGGGAAGTGAGCAAATAGGAGGCACAAAAAATCAACAATTTATGTTTTTCCCGGCTGTTTCTTTAGGCTGGATTTTAACAGGAGAGGATTTTCTAAGTAACAACTCAGTGCTCTCATTTATGAAATTAAGAGGATCGTACGGAATAACAGGATTGGATGACGGCATAAATTACTACCAAAAATCCACAATTTTTCGAAATATAGGAAAAGCATATTTGACAGGGGAAGGATTGTCTTCAGTAAATACATACAGAAGAATCCAGGTGGGCATTGAAAATATAAAAGCCGAGCGATTCTATAAATCGAATATCGGTCTGGATACCCGTTTTTTTGGTGACAAATTATATTTCAACGTGGATGTTTTTCATGAAAGTGGCAAAGATCTTATTATTAATAGTCTTGAAATTCCGGCGATGTTTGGAGCACGTGGCGGTTTGAAAACAAATATAGGGGAAACTTCAAACAAGGGATTTGAAATAGAATCCGGTTTTAATGCCAGAGTGGGTGATCTCAAATACTTATTGTTTACTACATTTTCTTTTTCACGCAGCAAAATAATCGATATGCAAGAAGAGGAAGTTACGTATCCATTCAATTCGAGAACCGGCCTCCCTATAAATGCTCAATTTGGATTACAGGCTGATGGGCTTTTTTATGATGACAATGAGATAGCTTCTTCGCCTGTACAACAATACGGATCTTATAAACCTGGAGACATAAAATACAAAGATTTAAACAATGATGATATAATTGATGTAGACGATAGAACAAAAATTGGATTTGGCTCTATACCCGAATACGTTTATGGGATGGGAGCCAATATGTACTATAAAGGGTTTGATTTTTCTTTGTTTTTTCAAGGTGTAGGCAATGTGGATAAAAAAATGAGCGGGTTATTATACTGGGAGTTTAACCCTAACGGTACTGGAACTGTTTTTGAGCATCATAAAAATCGTTGGGTGTACGACCCGGCGCAAAATATAGATACACGTCTGACTGCAACATATCCCCGGCTTACTACAGGAGGTGACAACAATAATAACCGTAGTCCGAACAGTGATTACTGGTTAAAAGATGCCTCTTATCTTAGGTTAAAAAACGTGGAAATTGGTTATTCATTGTCTGATAAAATAGCCAAGTCGATTTTTATAGAAAATATTAGATTCTTTGTTTCACTAAATAATATTTTGACATTTGATGGAATCAAGATTATTGATCCTGAACTAACATCTTCCGGAATGAGATATCCTATTCAAAAAAGTATGAATTTCGGAATAAATTTACAATTTTAACAAAAATCGATTATGAAAAAAATATACTTATTGCCTTTGACATTGTGTTTGTCCTTTTTCAGTTGTGACTTTGATCAATTTCCCACTGAAAGTATAAGCTATGAAGATGTTTTCAGAGATCCTTTAAAAGTGGAAGGCTATATCACAGGCTTATACAGTTATCTACCAAACGAAGGCAGTTATCATAGTGTAGCCGGGGCAATGTTGTCTTCTGCCAGTGATGAGTCAGCCTCTACAGCTCCTTCTGATATTACTTTATTAACAGATGGATCCCTAACCGCCAGAAGTAACAATCCCGATGCGAATTGGGGAAATAGTTACCAATATTTAGCAGACATAAATCTCGGTTTGGAGAATTTGCACTTACTGACAAATGAAAGACAGAACACCATAGATCAGTATATCGGCGAAATGAAATTTTTGAGAGCGTACATTCATTTTGAGCTTGTAAAACGATACGGCGGTATCCCTCTCGCCAATAAATTATTTTCTCTCGATGATTTAAATATTGAAAGAAACAGTTTCGAAGAATGCATAAATTTTATTTTAGAAGATTGCAATGAAGCTGCAAATTTATTACCTGATCCAAATAATATTGCTTTTGGACGGGCATCCAATGGCGCCGCACTTGCTTTAAAATCAAGAGTGTTATTATATGCTGCAAGTCCTTTATACAACAGTTCCGGCATAAATAATGACAATAACCCGCTCATTTGTTATGGCAATTACGATCCCGATAGGTGGGAATTGGCTGCTACTGCCGCTCATGAGGTAATTTCCTTAAATTATTACAATATTTTTCAAACAAGAGCAATTACCGATAATCTTAATGACAGCCAGGTAGCGCAGTATGGGGAAGAAAACTATCGGAAACTTTTCACCACGATAACAGGAAACAAAGAACTTATATTTTCAAGGACGGCCTCATTAAACAATATAATTGAAAAAGACAATACACCGGTTGGATTTACAAATGGAAACGGGAGAACAAGTCCGTCCCAACAGATGGTTGATGCATATGGGATGATTGATGGAAAGTATATAGAAGATTCTTCTTATGACAAAGAACAACCTTATCTAAAAAGGGATCCCCGATTCGAGGCTTCAATATTTTATAACGGTAAAAAATGGCCCGGACGTGCCATTGAAACCTTTCAGGGAGGAGAAGACATGAAAGGTACAATCTATTCAAAAACAGGATATTATTTATCGAAATTTTCTGAACCCACCGTTGTGATTTCAGGTTCACAAACAAACACATACCATTGTTTTCCAATGATCAGATATGCAGAAATATTACTAAATTATGCAGAAGCAATGAATAACGCCTATGGACCCGATACAGATCCTAAAGGATACGGTTTGACAGCCCGTGATGCCTTAAAACAAATAAGAGCCCGCGTACTCAGACCTCAACATACTGACGTTACCGGAGTCACAACCAAGGAACAAATGAATAAAGCAATTAAACACGAACGGCAAGTTGAGTTGGCTTTTGAAGAACATAGATATTTCGATTTAAAACGATGGAAAGAAGCTCAAAATATCTTGTCGAAGCCATTAATGGGTGTTATCATACAAAAGATACAAGATAGTTATACTTACGATTATTCTTATGTCGCAGAAACAAGACAATTTCAGGACAGATTATATTTTTATCCTATCAGTCAAAGCGAAATGTCTAAAAACAAAGCTTTAGTAAATAATCCAGGTTGGTAAAATCATAATAATTAGCTATATGAAATTAAAAATATTCTATAAAATTCCATCTTTAAAAGTAATAATCCTTTTATTGAGCGGCTTTACCCCCACACTCCTTTTTTCTCAGGTTACAGTGAAAGGAGTAGTTATGGATGCACAAAGAGAACCCTTGATAGGGGCCAACATAATCGAAAAGGGAACCAGTAATGGAACAGTCACCGATATTGATGGGAATTTTACATTAAACGTGAGAAACGCAAACTCTATCTTGACGTTTTCCTACATCGGATTTATAACTAAGGAAGTGAAGGCTACTTCATCTCGTTTGGAAATAATCCTTGAATCTGATGTTCAGATGATGGAGGAGGTCATTGTTGTTGGGTATGGATCACAAAAGAAAGAGAGCGTGGTGGGCTCAATATCTACACTTTCATCGGCCGATTTGGTTCAATCAGGAACCTCGAACCTGACCACTGCATTTGCCGGAAAAGTTCCCGGATTAACATTCACAATCCCATCCGGGCGTCCCGGAGGAGATGCCGCAGATATTTATATTCGAGGAGTCTCAACCCTAAGTCAGGCAAATTCAAAACCTCTGATTTTGGTTGATGGAGTAGAAAGAGAGTTTTCTCAGGTAGCGCCCGAGGATATTGAGCAATTTTCAGTACTGAAAGATGCTTCCGCAACAGCAGTCTACGGTGTACGAGGAGCAAATGGTGTTATTTTAATAACTACAAAAAGAGGACAAAAAGGTGTGGCAAAGGTTTCTTTAAATTATAAGTATTCTGTTCAGCAACCCACGCGTTTACCTACTTTTGTGGGATCATATGATCATGCCGTGCTAAGAAATGAATCTTTAATAAATGATGGGCTCACCCCGACATATACCGAAGAGGATCTCCAGCATTTTATAAATAAAGATGCTCCATATACACACCCAGATAATGATTACTTTAAAGATTTCTTAAAAGAATACAGCCCGATGCATGATGCTGTATTAAGTGTCAGAGGAGGAACTGAAGCCGTGAATTACTATATCTCTTTAAATGGCCTTTTTCAGGATGGTATGTATAAACAGTTTAAAGGACGTTACCCTTCAAACGCCAATTTTAAAAAGATTAATTTTCGGACAAATTTAGATTTTGCTGTAACCAAATCTACAGATGTCTCCGTCGATTTAAATGCCCGGTTGACTCAGGAACAGAATGTATCCGGAGGGATTGATAATAACAATATCTTTGTAAAATTATACGAAACACCTCCATTCGCCTATCCTTATTTATTGGCGGACGGTTCTTATGGCGGAAATGCCAACTTATCCGATGATAATTTACTGGCCACTTTAACGGAATATGGCTACAGTAGACTTTCCGATAACATCCTGGAAATAACTACGAGAGCAAATCAAAGATTGGACTTTATTACAAAAGGACTGTCCGCTCGCGCATTTCTAAGCTACAATAATTACTACGAATCCGGGACCAATATATATTACAGACCGCCTACTTTTGCGTACGTAGGAGCTTATACAGGGGAAAATACACCAAAAGTGCTGGTTCAGGAAGAGGCCGGCCCTACCCGTTCGGATGTACAGGGAGGTGGGGCAAGGCTACGAAATAATTTAGAATTGGGACTAAATTATTCCCGTACATTTTCTGATCACAACGTAACAGGTATGTTGGTATATACCCAGACACAGTTTATGGCCAATTCAACTCTTCCGGTAGGTTTTATCGGATATGCAGGGAGAGCTACCTACGAATATAAACAGCGCTATTTAGCGGAAGCAAATTTTGGGTACAATGGGTCTGATCAATTTGAAAAAGGACAACGGTTTGGATTTTTTCCCTCCTTCTCTCTCGGGTATATTCTGACAGAAGAAGATTTTATGAAAAAATCATCGGATATACTATCTTTTTTGAAATTTAGGGGATCGTATGGAAAAGTTGGAAATGATAAAATCGGTTCCAATCGCTTTTTATTTCTACAAACTTTTGATCGTAACGGAAATTATTATTTTGGAACAGACGCTGCGTTTGGAGGTATGACTGCATTAATAGAAGGAGCATTGGGTAACGATCAGGTAACCTGGGAGGTTGGTCATAAATATAACGCCGGGGTTGATGCACGCTTCTTCAAAAACTTATCAGTAACTTTCGATATCTTCCAGGAAAATCGAGAGAAGATTTTTATTCAACGTGTATCCACTCCTCAAACATTGGGTGTTGGATCTGCCAATGAGAATATAGGTAAAGTAAGGAACAGGGGGTTTGAACTGGAAATGGGATACAATGGCAAGATAGGAAAAGATTTCAGCTATAACATAAAAGGAATGTACTCTATTGCCAATAACACCATTATATATATTGACGAAGTGCCTCCAAAATATGCTTATTTATCCAGAATCGGAAAGTCTGTCGGGCAATTATTCGGTCATACGGTAGAAAGATTCTATTTACCTGATGACTTTGATTATGATGCAGACGGAAAGCTTATCGGGCTAAAGGCAGAGTTGCCTCAGGTTACGTTACCTGTTCAACCTGGTGATTTTAAATATTTGGACCTGAACGATGACGGGACGATTGATTCATTTGATCGGGGCCCAATCGGTAATTCCACTTTACCAAAATTTGTTTATAATACATCTCTGGGATTGACATATAAAAATTTCAATTTCTATATTTTTTGGCAAGGCGCAGGAGGTAATAACAAAATGCTATCCGGTTCTGCAATTTACGAACCAAGAAGAGAGAAGGGCAGATTTCTGGATGTTCATATGTATAGATGGACCGAAGAGAGGTGGAAAAATGGAGAAAAAATACTATATCCCCGGCTTGCCAGTAATGAAAATCAGTACACAAGACAAAACAATACTTTTTTTATGCGGAAAGGCGACTATCTGAGACTGAAAAATGTAGAATTTTCTTACACTTTTAAAAAGTCAAAGTTTTTAAATTTAAACTCTACACGTGTTTATATTGGTGGCACAAATTTATTGACCTTTGATTATATAAAGAATTTCGACCCGGAAATGGGAAAATTAGATGGCTTTTTTTATCCGCAATCCAAAACATGGAGATTGGGAGTTGATATTAATTTTTAATTAATGACACACAATGAAATTAAATAATTTTTATAGCGTTTTTTCCTGCTTATTAATTGCTGTTCTTTTAATAAGTTGTCAGGATGATGGCAAAGGATTACTTGATAAGGAAAAGTCAAGCGATATCACAGAAGATATGGTTTTCACAAATGCACAATATACTTATTATTTTCTGAATGGTATTTATCAAAGATTAAATAGTGGGTTTTTCGTATTTGGAGAAGCCGGATATTTAGGAAATGCGGTGGATGAAGGATTGCATAAAGCATCCTGGGACAATGCAGAAAAGATGGCCCTCTGTTCGTGGAACGAAACCAGTTATCCGATTAATTATAATCCATGGAGTAAAAATTACCAGGGGATCCGTGCTGCAAATCGTTTTATGGCAGAGATAGATAACGTCCCGAATTCTGATGAACCCGTCATGAATGATGCAATAAAAGGTCGAATGAAAGCAGAAGCAAGATTCCTCAGAGCAATGTTTCATTACGAACTTTTGAAATTTTACGGCGGCATACCTATTCAAGACAAAGTGTTGACTGCAGCGGACGAAGAAGAATTAAAAAAACCCCGCTCCACTTTTGATGAAACCGTTGATTTTATTTGCAAGGAAGCATTATTGGCCGAGAAAGATCTACCTCATTCAGATGAATATGACACATCTGATTTCGGTAGAATAACAAAAGGTGCCTGTTATGCTTTAATTTCCCGCGTCAGGTTGATGGCGGCAAGCCCCCTGTATAACGATCCCCAACAACCGGAAGATACACCCTTCCATGGAAAATATTCTGCGGATAAATGGCGTCTGGCAGCAGAAGCAGCCAGGGACTTCATCCAAAAGACAAGAGGATACGAACTCCACCAATCAACAAACCCGGCCCGGTATGGTGACTATGAAGATTTTTTTATCCGCCGATATAGCCCGGAAGTAATCCTTTCCTATCAATCAGCAAATGATGATCCATATTTGGGTAGAATATCCCTGAATGGTCAATTATTTGGATATGGCGCCGGTCATCAAAATGTTAATAACTTTCCAATGTTAAATGCAGTAGCCGACTATGAAGTTGTAAAAATTGAGAACAACAATATTGTCAGTTCACATTATATCGGGATGGAAAAATTGAAAGATCTGTATGACACCAATTCAATAGACTCCGAATCCGGATTTGATCCTCAAAATCCATACCTGAATCGCGACCCGAGATTCTATCAATCAATATATTACAATCAATCACCCTGGCCTGCAAGAAACGGAAAGATCTTTGAGATTTGGACATTGGAAGGGGGCACGATGGCTCAATCAGGGTTACATGAAATACATCGCGCAAATGCGGCCTTTACTTTTCCATATTTTTATATCAGGAAATTTACCGATGCATGGGCAGATCAGCAAGGCTGGAATAATAAAAGGCCAAATGTCACTAATAATTTTCCTATTTTCAGATATGCCGAGATTCTCCTTAATTATGCCGAGGCAGTAAATCAAGCTTTTGATAATCCGGACGCAACTCCTCCGGGCTATCCCATGTCAGCCAGGGATGCAGTAAATTTGGTACGAAGAAGAGCAAAATTTCCGCCTCTGGATATTGTCGCTGCAAAGTGGCCTCCGGGAATGCCCAAAAATGTAGCCGGACAAAGTCTACCCGATCTGCCGCCGGGTCTGAGCAAAACCGATATGAACGAACGTATTGTACGGGAAAGACGTATCGAATTATATCAGGAAGAACACAGATATTGGGATTTGAATCGTTGGAAAAAGAGAGAACCATTCACTGCATACGGACAAACAATTGTTAAAAAGAAAAATGGGACATTTGTTTTTAACTATACAGAGATTATGGAAAGAAAATGGTATGATAAATTCTATTTTTTCCCGATTCTGGTTTCCGAAAAAGAGAAAGTTCCGGCATGGGAACAAGCACCCGGGTGGTAATATAAATGAAAATAATTAAATTATGAAAGTTTACATAAATATTCATATTATTCTGTTTATAGTAGCATTATTTTCCTGCTCTTCCAAAAATACAACGGAAGGAAATGATCCGATCCTACACGGGAATGATTATGTGACTGCCAAAATAACTATTGACAAAAGTGACAAACATGCAATTTCGTCAGACTTGTTTGGATACAATATTGTTTATGCCGAAACTCCCGATAGAGCGTGGAATAATGGCGTAATAGAAAATTTCACAAAAGAAACCAAAACTTCTTTTATTCGTTATCCAGGGGGTACTGTCGTTACTTACTGGCACTGGAAGGAACCTACAGGAAATGGGTGGGACGATATTTGGAATCCTGAATATAATATGTCAAGTAAACCGTCGTCGGACTTTATGGACATTGATGAATATATTTCACTTGTAAATAAATTCAAAATTAATCCGTTGATTGGGATAAATATTAATTCAGGATACAAATACAATCGTTTGAATGAAAGCGTGAATGAGGCTTTGGACTTGATGAACTATTGCAAGGATAAAGGGCTGAATGTAGAGTACTGGTACTTAGGAAACGAGCCTTACCGTCCCGATTGTAACGGAGGCCCGCTTACTGTTGAGCAATATGCCGATCTTATCAATATTTTTGCAAACGCAATGAGAAAAAACAATCCTTCTGTCAAATTAATAGCTAACTGGCTTTCAAACTTCACTCAACAAGAAAAAGATTATATCAAACTATTGAAATTAGCGGGACAGAACATAGACATATTTGATGTCCATCATTATTGGAATTGGAGTACGGCCTCTTTGGATGGATGGTTAAAAAAGACTCCAATTGGGTTATGGACAGGACAATCCTATATCGAGGACATTAAAAAGTTCAGAGAAATAGCTCAAAAAAACGGTTATCCGGATATTAAACTCGCTACGCTGGAATGGAACGCAGGTCCAGGCAAAGAAAGTGAGGAAAGATTAAATGTATCACAAAATGCCTTTGTTCAATGTGAAATGATGATGCAATTTATGTTAGGAGGTATGGATATAGCTACTTTTTGGCCATTATTTTGGAGAAGCGGTCAATTTAATGAAAGGGGAATTTATAATATAGATTCCGGTAAATTAAATCCAAATTCACTGTTACTAAAAGAGTTATCACAATTTTCCTCCACACAATCTCTTGGAACTGCTATTGAGGGAAAAAAAGATAATTTACTTTATCTTTGTGTAGAGGATCCTGATACGAAGTCTCTTAAAGGTTGTATTCTGAATAAAAATGGGGAACCAATAAATATAAAAATTGTTGAGTCCGGCATTACGTCTAACAAACCATACTCTGTGAGACAATATACCTTAGAAAATAGCAATTCACTTATACAAGAAAATATTACTGCAAAAAGTGAATTAAAAAGTAAGGAACTAATTTTTAATATACTGCCCTATTCAATTGTGTTTTTTGAAACACACTGATTACGTATGTATTAAGCGGACAATCAATACAAAGCTTGTGTGATACCGGAATAGATATTGATTAAGAACGGTACTCAGCACATAGAAGTAAATTATAATTAAACTCTGATTAATTGATATTTAATGAAACTCCTTATGATGGCAAAAAAGGTTACACTCCCCATTCTAAACCAAAAGCCGCTTATGCCGGTATGATTACCCGAATGGAATTTTGAAAATTAAAATCTATGCAAAAAATATTTACATCGGGAATAGCCCTTTTTTCGTCAATCATGCTGTTCGGACAAGAAGTAGGACAGCCTCTTCCGGCTTGGAACGAAGGAGAAATGGAAATTCACCATATTTATACTGGAAGAGGCGAGTCTGCCTTTTGTATTTTACCTGACGGTACTACTCTGCTTATTGATGCTGGCGATGGGGGTCCACATGCAGATCCACGAACAACTAAAGCTTCACCAGATGCAAGTAAACAACCTGGAGAGTGGATAGCCAGATATATTCAAAAACGACTGAATTTTACAAGAGAAAAAAAAATTGATTATGCCTTTATTACCCATTTTCACGGAGATCATATCGGTGGCGTTTATAAAAACTCCCCTCAAAGCAAAAAAGGAGGAAATTATTATCTGAGCGGCATCACCGAGGTATATGAACATATCCCTTTTTTAAAAATTATTGATCGCGATTGGCCAACATATCAATATCCGAAACCACAAACAGGCAAATCTTTTAATAATTACCGGAATTTTCTTGAATGGAACAAAAACAGGTTGGAAATTGAAAGATTTGTACCAGGAACAAACAAGCAATTTGTTCTTGTGAATAATCCAAATAAATATGATACATTTGAAATCCGAAATATTGTTTCGTCAGGAGAAGTCTGGACAGGGAGCGAGGATGACACAAAAAAATTCTTCCCAGCTGGAGCAACTATAGATGAAAATAAATGCAGTGCTGGAATTCGAATTAGTTATGGAAAATTCGATTATTTTAATGGTGGAGATTTGTCTGGCCGGATTCCTGTTACTGCTGAGTCTTGGCGAAATATCGAAATTCCGGTAGGCAGGGCCGTGGGGACAGTCGAAGTTTGCGAAGCCAATCACCATGCCTGGATTGATGCAATGAGCGAGCCCTTTTTGCAAAGTGTCCAACCTCAAAATATAATAATTCAAGTTTGGCATGTAACTCATATAAACTTATCAGTTTTGCAAAGTATGACCAACAAAAGTATAAATCCCAATCTCAAAAATATTATTCCCACAAATATTCCTGAACTTACCAAAGCATATTTGGGTGATGAGCAAATAAAAAAACTAACGGGTGACGGAGGGCATGTGGTAATAAAAGTAGCTCCGGGAGGAGAAAAATATTCTATTCTACTTCTTTCAACCGAAGATGAATCACATAAAGTCAAATCAATATTAGGCCATTTTGAAAGTCTTTAAACAAAATATTTCAATTTTACATACATGATTATGAAAACTTCAAGAATCTCTCTTTATTTATTATTTGCGCTATTTGTCTTTTTTAGTTGTAAAAGTTATCAGAGTAATGATATTGCAATCAGTAATAATGAGAGCGAAAAACCGTTCTCTTATTTTAAGGTTTATCGCGGCAACACCCACTCTCACACCCTTTTAACATGGACGCATGGAGAGCATCGCTCAAAAGGAATTAACGATCTTAGTCAACCTACAGAATTTCATCCTGATTGGAACGTCCCGGCAAATGTTAATTGGAGAGATTACAATTCTATTTTTGTAGACCCAAGTGGTTATACAAACAGACAAGGATTACCTGACAATCACTTCGAATTAGCCATCGCAAACGGGTACGACTTCTATGCCATTACTGATCATTCGCAAGAGCCGAATTTCCAGCCTGTATCTATAGATAACAAGGGATGGCAGGCAATATCTAAAGCAGTTGAAAAATACAAAAGGCCTGGTTTTGTTCCTTTGGTAGGTTTTGAATTCAGTAGGAATACGAATGAAAATGGAGGAAACGGTCACATTAATGTTCTTAATTCTTCGACATACATAAATGCCGACCACGGTCAACGGGGACCGGCACCTGCGTGGCCTGATGCCAATTGGAGTATTCCGCAGTTTTATAACTGGGTGAAGACTACCGCCAAGCCATACAAAAACAGTGGTTATGTAGTGGTAGGATTTAACCATCCCTCTGCGCAACAATATGATGACTGGAACAATATCGATGCTGAAATAGCAGAAAAAATATGCACTTTTGAGATCCATACAAATTATAATAAAAATAGATGGGATGCTTATATCAGGGCATTGAATAAAGGATGGAGAGTTTCGCCCATAGGAGTTCATGATAACCATGGATATTCAGCAATCCTTAATAAGCAATTACCGCCTCCGACTTTTGTTTTAGCACCAGAGTTAACTACTGAAGCCATCACAAAAGCCCTTCATGAGAGGCGAACTTTTGCATCATGGAACGAAGGAGTGGAAGTCCGTTATTCAGTGAATGGTCAATTTATGGGATCAGTATTAAGCAAACCTGACGTATTTAATTTTCATATCGAAATTATCACGCCTGATTCTAAAGAGAACGAACAAGTTAAAAAGATCCAAATAGTAAGAAACAAACCTGACGGGGAAGGAGTAACTATTGTAGCAGATCAATCGTTCGAGGGAAACAGGAGCAGGATTGTTTGGGACAAAGAAATAAAAGACACAAGCGCGAAATATTTCTTTTTACAAATCTTCCATGAAAATGACATTGACAATACAGGCAATTATAAGCCAAATGGTTCTACGATATCTGCTCCGGTGTGGACCGGGAGATAATCGGGACGTATATACATGGACATGTGGTATGCGAATATAAGTGGTAAAAAGTTTTACACGGTTTAACAACAATGGTTAAGATTAAAGAGTTCACGAAAAAAAGTAAGATAAAAGGGAAGGATCTTACTTTTCTACTTCTTTCAGGAGCACTACCTGCAACACTGTTCGGGACAGAAATAAAGCAGGAACGTCCAAACATACTCTGGCTCACATTTGAAGATACAAGCGATTATGAATTGAGCTGTTATGGTCACCCCGTGAACAAAACTCCGGTAATTGACGGACTGGCTGAAAACGGATTACAATTCATGAATGCCTATTCCAACGGGCCACAAAGTTCTCCTTCGCGATCTACCATCATTACCGGGTGTTATGCCCCTACCTACATGATGGATTGGCACCGTCTTGAAGTTACTACCCCCCAAAACATCTATTTCCCTCAATTAATGCGAAATGCCGGTTATTTCTGCACCAATAACCAGAAAACCGATTATAACTCCAGAAACAATGACAAAGCCTGTTGGGACGAGTGTGGCAATAACGCCACCTACAACAGTCCTGCAAGAAAGAAAGATCAACCTTTTTTTGCGGTATTCAATTGCATGGCAACCCATATGAGCAGGCTCACTTCAACACATCTGGAAGGTCGTCGTAACTTTGCTGAAGAAAATCTTGATCCTGCAACGCTCCCTCTTCCACCCCATGTGCCGGATTTAAAGGAAATAAGATCCGATTACGCTTTTCACCTTGAAGGAGTGAGTGATGTGGACAAGTGGGTCAATATTTTCATCAACGATCTTAAAGAAAAGAAATTATTTGACAATACCATTATTTTTATATTCAGTGATCATGGGGGATGTTTGCCCCGTGGAAAAGGATTCAGTTATGAAAGTAGTTATAAAGTACCATTGGTAGTTTATATTCCTCCCAAATGGCAACATTTATCTAAAATGCCTATCGGGAAAAATCACCGCTTCGTAGCTTTTGTAGATCTGGCCCCCACCGTATTGAGTTTAGCCGGTATGAAAGCCCCCAAATCAATGCATGGACTGCCGTTCCTGGGCAAATACGATACGACGGAGCGTAAATACAACTATGGCTTTACCTGTAACCAGGCAAGCCACTACACTCCCATACGTACTATTACCGACGGACGTTTCAAATATATCCGGCGTTATATCCCTTATAAACCGGATAATCTGCTGAACGCCTTTCAATGGCGCATGCCCAGTAACCTGTACTGGGATAAAACTTATTTCGAGGACAAATGCAGTAACCCTGTCTGTGAATTACCTTACGTACGCAATGAAGCCGAATTGTTTTACGATCTGAGCACGGATCCTTTTGAAATCAACAATTTAATGGGTGATACTAAATACGCAGAGAAGATAAATGAATTGCGTATGGAACTCAGTGCCCATATTCGCAATACCGGAGATTTGGGTTTTGCACTCCTATCAACCCGAAGAGATAGAGATAAATGTTTTTATGATATAGTGCATACTCCCGGCTATGATCTTGAGGAAAAATATCGCTTGATGGAACTCACCGCCACAGTAGCTCCAAAAGATATTCCCTTCTTAATAAAAAAACTAAACAGCAGGAATCCTGAAACCAGATTCTGGTCCGTAATTAATTTGGGCGTACTGGCCAAAGGAGGCAATCTCCCCACAGCACCCATAGAACTTGTACGTATCATGCAACAATCGAATGACTCCCAAATAGCTTCAGAGAGTGCTTACGCTTTGTGTTACACCGACAAACGCAATGAGGCCTTCGAATATTTTGCAACACACACTCAGAATCTCACATCTCTCGAAGTATTGAGCATGGATAAAAATTTAAACTTAATTCTACCGGATAAAATAAAAGAAAAGATCCGTAATAAAGCCATTGAAAATAAGAATGAAACAAGTATAATGGCTCGCAAAATTCTTGTAAACTTGGGTGAACTCCCGGCAGAAAAACTCTATGGCAACGAGGAGAAAGAATTTGCCGATGGTTTGAAACTTAATAAAAACCGCCGCCCGCTTGTTCCCACTCCGAATTAGGTATTAATCAAAAAAGATCAATAATGACATCAAATTCATCTACGACATTCTCCGGAAAAAATACTTTTCACAATAGTGGGATACCTGCGGAAAAAATAACGAAGGAACAAATTCATCAACTTGCCAGCGAAGCAATCGCTGCACGCGACGCGATTATGAAGTTCTGGCTTGATCGCTGTGAGGATAAACAGTATGGAGGATTTCTTACCAATTTCGATGCATCCGGTAACAATACCGGTACATCGGAAAAATATCTTAACACCCAATGCCGTTTTGTATGGACCTTCTCATCCCTGCTGCGTCGCGGAGGTGATAAAGAATACGAACGACTGGCAAGGTTGGGCATAGATTTTATTATCGAAAATTTTTGGGATGAACATTATGATGGGTTCTACTGGAAAACGAATAGGGACGGTTCTGAGCTTGACAAAGGAAAGATTGTATATGGTGAAAGTTTTGCCATCTACGCACTGAGTGAGTATTATCTTGCCACAAGGGACCCGCGGGGATTGGAATATGCAGCGAAAACCTTTGATGCACTCCAAAAATATTGTGCAGACACACGCTACGGCGGATACCGTGAATACTTTAACCAGGACTGGTCGCCTGAAACTCCCGGTTTTGGAGGAGGTGACCGTAAAACGCTCGACAGCCACATGCATCTCATGGAGTCATTTACCGTACTTTACGAGGCATCACAACAAGAGATACATCGACGGAAGCTTAAAGAGATAATTGATCTGATCATAGACAGGATGATAGACCATACGCGTGGCTCCGGCCTTAATCAGTTCAACCTGGCATGGGAAAGTGTGCCTGCCCTGTCTCTCAAACGCACATGGAACGCTGAACGATTCGGAGAGCAGCCGGCAGAGCCGACGCAAACAACAAGCTATGGA